>Ga0256829_1000026_pt1 | contig 220802 bp, 209 predicted proteins | sample 131447metaG_FD_185979 | JGI IMG/M metagenome (GOLD analysis project Ga0256829, IMG submission 185979) | Hydrothermal vent microbial communities from Lau Basin, Pacific Ocean - 131-447 | ecosystem: Environmental > Aquatic > Marine > Hydrothermal vents | place: Pacific Ocean: Lau Basin... | reverse complement strand
TGGAGCGTAACCAGCCACGCAACGTACGCGCACTGGAAGCATCGATGGAGAATTCTTGAGGTCTACGCATACCGGCATAGTACACCTTTTCCCGTTAAATTACTCTATTTATCAAGCGGCCCACTAGGCGACGACGGACTGCGTACCGACTGGGCACCGCTCGGCGCGGCTGCTGGCGACGCTGAGGCGGCCCGTCGTCTTGGTATGGCGGCAACCATCTTCCACTGGGGCCTGCACCCTTGGGCAATCTACGCCGTGGTTGCACTGGCGTTGGCGCTGTTTTCCTTCAACAAGGGCCTGCCGCTGACTATTCGTTCGATTTTCTACCCGATTCTGGGCGAGCGCGTCTGGGGCTGGCCGGGGCATATCATCGACACCCTCGCGGTGTTTGCCACCCTGTTTGGTCTGGCGACCTCGCTTGGTTTTGGCGCCGAGCAGGCGACCGCCGGGTTGCACTATCTGTTCGATATCGGCACCGGTAACGTGACCAAAGTGCTGCTGATTGTCGGCATCACCGGCCTGGCATTGCTGTCGGTGGTTGCCGGTCTGGACAAGGGGGTCAAGCGCCTGTCCGAGATCAACATGGTGCTGGCCATCTTGCTGATGGGCTTCGTCATCATTGTTGGTCCGACGGTGGCGATTGCCACGGGCTTCTTTGACAACCTGCTGGCTTATGTCACCAACCTGCCGGCGCTGTCCAACCCGATAGGCCGTGAAGATGCCAACTTTACCCAGGGCTGGACTGCCTTCTACTGGGCCTGGTGGATCAGCTGGTCGCCCTTTGTCGGTATGTTCATCGCCCGCGTCAGCCGTGGCCGTACCGTGCGTGAGTTCCTGATTGCCGTACTGCTGGTGCCTTCAGTGGTGTCGGTACTGTGGATGACGGCTTTTGGCGGTACCGCGATCGGTCAGTTTGTCGCTGACGGTTTCACCGGCGTACAGGACGCGGCACTCGAGCTGAAGCTGTTCGTGATGCTGGGTGAGCTGCCGCTGACCGCCATTACCTCCTTTGTCGGTATCGTGCTGGTGATCGTGTTCTTCGTCACCTCCTCGGACTCCGGCTCGCTGGTCATCGATACCATCACCGCCGGCGGCAAGGTCAATGCGCCTGTGCCGCAGCGCGTGTTCTGGGTGATTGGTGAAGGTGTGGTCGCCATTGCGCTGCTGTTGGGCGGTGGCCTGGCAGCGTTGCAGGCCATGGCGGTATCCACCGGGCTGCCGTTCACCATCGTCCTGCTGGTCGGTTGTATCGCCATCATCAAGGGCTTGATGAGCGAACCGCGTTAAGTCTGGTTGCGTGACAGAAGGGTCGCACCGCTCCGGCGTGCGACCCTTTTTTGTTTCCGGTTATGCTGCGGCGACGGGCAGGGTAGGATAGCCACCTGCCTGCGCAGCCCGGCACATCAAGGGGCCTGCCAATGGTGCAACGGGTATCTGTCATTCACTGAAATGGTGCAATTGTGGCAAAAGTAGACATGCGAACGGAGCGCTCGAAGCAGAGCCGCCAGGAAATCATGCGCAAGATTCTGGATGCGGCCATTGCCGAGTTCAGCCAGCATGGATTTCAGGGGGCATCGACTCAGGCGATTGCCGAGCGGGCACAACTCAAGAAGTCGCAGCTGCACTACTACATCGAAGACAAGGAAGCCCTCTACTCCCAGGTATTGGGCATGGTGCTGGACAGCTGGCGCAATTTCTTTGTGTTCGACGCCGAACCGGAGCTGACGCCGCGCGAGGCGCTGAGCGAGTTTGTTCGGGTCAAGCTGGATTACGCGCTGGAGAACCCGGAGCTGTCGCGGATCTTCACCATGGAGGTGCTCAGCGGCGGCGCGCGGTTGGAGAACTATTGGCCGGGCGCGATGGAGGCAACCCACGCCAAGGTGGCCAGGATCAACAGCTGGGTTGCCGACGGCGCTCTGCGTCCGCTTGATGGGCGGCTGCTGATCATGCACATCTGGGCGTTGACCCAGTATTACTCCGACTACACCCTGCAGGCCGAAATGCTGCTTAAATCATCGCTGACAGCCCCCGAGGTGCGGCAGAAGATCAAGCAGGAGCTGATTCAATTCGTTCTCTCGGGTGCCGGCCTGCGGGCCTGAATTCCTCCCTGAAATACCTCTGATGGTCGTCTGAAGGATCGCATTGGCGACCGGCTGGCATGTGTTATGCATTTAGTTTGACCAAGTGTACAGTCTACTTGGTCAATTTATGTTTTCAGTCCAGTTCAGTCCCCTGCGTGTTACGGCCTGCGAGATGTTGACGCCGGATGTCATGCGCCTGCGGCTGCAGCATCCGACAGGCAGGCGGCTGCCGCCTTTCGAGGCCGGGGCGCACCTGCAGATCCAGATCAGTGAGCAGCATCGCCGGGCCTACTCGCTGTGCAGTAACCCGAGCGACCTGAGTCACTACGAGATTGCCGTGAAATGCGAGCACGCCGGACGCGGCGGGTCACAGGCGCTGCATGCGCTGGCGCGCCCGGGCATCGAGCTGGCCGCCAGCTTGCCCTGCAACCTGTTTGCACTGGCGCCCGAGGCCGAGCACCACCTGCTGGTCGGCGGCGGTGTCGGGCTCACCCCGTTGATGGCGATGGCTTATCAGCTGGCTGCCCAAGGGCGGGCGTTCAGCTTTGTGGTGGCGATCTCCAGTGCCGGGTCCTCACCCTTTGTCGATCAGCTGGCCGCGTCTGGCTGGCCTGTCGAGCTGGTCGATAACCCGCGACAGAAGCTGGACCTGAGGCGCCGGCTGAAAGGGTTGCCGGCCAATACCCACGTTTACTGCTGCGGCCCGGCAGGGCTGATGCAGCGGGTCCGCGAACAGTGCGCCGATCTGCCCGGCGACCAGTGGCATGAGGAAGCCTTCGTCGGCAGCGAGACCAGCGTGCAAACCGGCTTTCAGCTGCACCTGAGTGACAGCGGCCTGGATATCGAGGTGCCGGCCGGAGGCTCGATGCTCGCGGCCCTGCGCCAGGCCGGCGTGGCCCCGGACACTAACTGCGAACAGGGCATCTGTGGCAGCTGTGTGGTGGCCTGGAGCGAAGGTGAGCCGCTGCATGGTGATCAATGCCTGGATGACGACGATCGCAGCGAATACATCGCTGTGTGCTGCGGCAGCTGCCGCTCAGCGCGCCTGACGCTGGCGCTTTGAACCCTTTCTATCTGGAGCGAGTTGATGAGCAACGAGACAACCAATGGCGCGCCGCTGGCGCGCTACGCCGCCGCCAAGCGGGTGGGCGACTTCCTCTTTCTGTCGGGTGTAATCGCGGTCGATCCGGCGCGCCGGATGATCGTCCGCGGCTTTGACGACATTCCAGACGAGGCCGCCGAGCGCCTGGGGCGCACTGGCGAGTTCTCCAGCGACATCAAGCAGGGGCCGATCCTGGCGCAGAGCTGGTATGTGCTGGACGCCATCCGCCAGATCATCGAGCGTGAGGGCGGCCAGATGAGCGATGTGTTCAAGCTGGTGCAGTACTTCCGCAACCTCGACCACTTTCCGGCCTACAGCCAGGTGCGCCGACAGTTTTTCCCCGGCGAGCCGCCGGTCTCCACGGTCGTTGAGGTCAGCGCCATGCTGCCGACCGACGACATCCTGATTGAAGTTGAAGCCACCGCCTACCTGCCGCTGGGCGGCACCAAGGAGTCGTGATGTTGCACGGTTATACCCCCGCAGACCGTTTTCTGCCGTACCTGAGCTGGACCGATATCGATGCGCTGGCGGACAAGGCCAATACTGTCATCGTGCTGCCGGTCGGCGCGATTGAGCAGCACGGCCCGCACATGCCCTGCGCGGTCGACTCGATTGTCGCCGCCGGGGTGGTCGGCAAGGCGCTGGCGCGTTTGCCGGCGCAGATTCCGGCCTACGCACTGCCCGCCATTACCTACGGCAAGTCTGATGAGCATCTGCACTTTCCCGGCACCATGACGCTGACCGGTGAGCTGTTGCTGCACACCATTCAGGAGATCGGCGAGTCGGTTTATCGCGCCGGCTTTCGCAAGCTGATTATGGTCAACGCCCATGGCGGGCAGCCTCAGCCGCTGGAGATGGCGGCACGCGAGCTGCGTTTGCGTCACGGCGATTTCATGGTGATTCCGCGCTCGGCCTGGAGCGTGAAGTTTGACAGCAGCTTCATGCCCGAACAGGAGCGCCAGCTGGGCATGCACGCCGGTCACGGTGAGACCGCATTGCTGATGCAGCTGGCGCCCGAGACCCTGCGGATGGAACGCGCGGAAGCGAATTATCCGCCGCCGTTTCCCTGTCCCACGTTGTCCAGCACCCGGCCGGCCGCAGCCTGGGCCGCCCGTGACTTCGGGCCGTCCGGGGTGATTGGCGATCCGACCGGTGCGACCCCGGAGCAGGGGGCTCAGCTGCTGGAGCAACTGAGCAGCCAGTGGGCGCAGGCGATCACCGAAGTACACCAGGCGCGCTGGGTCGAGCGCGAGGTGACGTCCTGGGGGCGCGGCCAGTTCAGCGGCCACATCGAGTCACGTCACTGAGTTTTGTCAGGTTCATATTGTTCAAGCGACAGGAGATGAGTCATGCAAGCAACAGGCAACACGCGTAACCCGGTTAGACATATCGCCGCATTGAGCGCACTGCTGGCCGCCGCGGGCTGCGCCAGCGCGCAGGCGGCAACGCCGATCACCTTTATCACCAACTGGTACGCACAGGCCGAGCACGGTGGTTTTTACCAGGCACTGGCGGACGGGCTGTACGCAGAGAAAGGGCTGGATGTCAGCATTCGCATGGGCGGGCCGCAGGTGAACTCCGCGCAGTTGCTGGCCGCCGGACAGGCCCAGTGCATCATCAAGGATGACATCGGTACCGTCATGGCGCGCCAGCAGGGCATTCCACTGACCATGGTCGGTGCCAGCTTTCAGTATGACCCGACCGTGATTATCACCCACAAGGACGTCAACTCGCTGGCTGAGCTGGACGGCCGCAAGGTGCTGATTTCCTCCAGTGCGCATTCGTCCTGGTGGCCGTGGGCGAAGAGTCAGTACGGCTTCACCGATGCCATGAGCCGCCCGTACACCTTCAACGTACAACCCTTCATTGCCGACAACTCGCTGGCGCAGCAGGGCTACATGAGTTCCGAGCCCTTTGCGCTGCAGCGCGAAGGCGTTGAGTTCAACGTTTTTTCTCTGGGGCAGGAGGGCTACCCGCCCTACGGCAACTCGATCGCCTGCAGCGACGAGCTGATCGAGCAGCACCCGGAGCAGGTACAGGCCTTTCTGGATGCCTCCCGTGAGGGCTGGAAGCGCTACATCACGGACCCGAGCGGCGGCAATGCAGTGATCCAGCAGGAAAATCCGGATATGACCACCGAGCAGCTGGCTTTTGCCCTGGAGCGTCTGCGCAGCAGCGGCATGGTTGCCGGTGGTGATGCGGCGACCCAGGGGATCGGCGTGATTACCGATGCTCGCATGCAGGCGACCTGGAACATGCTGCTGGAAAACCAGTTGGTGGATAGCGACAAGGTTGCGCTGCAGGACGTCTACACCACCGAGTTCATCACGCAGAACCCGGTTCTGCCCTGAGCGCAGGCCCAACCCAATGGAGCATGAGATGACGTCAACAGACACGCTGGGCAGCCTGCAGCAGCGCCTGCCCGAGCTGGACTGGATTACCTCCAAGGTGCATATCAAGCGCTTGTCCCGGGACTTCTACTGGTTCAGCCCGATGCTGGTGCCGCAGCTGGCGGACAAACTGGCTGACCTGGTGGTCAAGCCGCGCAACGAGGCCGAACTGAGTGCGCTGGTTGGCTGCTGCGTTGAACTGGGTGTGCCGATGACGGTGCGCGGTGGTGGCACCGGCAACTACGGCCAGGCGGTGCCGCTGGCAGGGGGCGTGGTCATCGACATGACCGCCTGCACCGACCTGCAGTGGCTGTGTGACGGTCTGGTCCGTGTTCAGGCCGGGATGAAGATCGGCGAGCTGGAAACCCGTGTGCGCGAGCAGCGCTGGGAGCTGCGCTGCATGCCTTCGACCTATCGCGCGGCCAGCATCGGTGGCCTGTTTGCCGGTGGCTTCGGCGGTATCGGCTCAATCAACTACGGACCGATCTCGACCTCGGGAACGGTGCAGGCGATCCGCGTACTGACGATTGAACAAACGCCGCGGGTGCTGGAGTTGCGTGGCGAAGAACTGCTGACCTATCACCATACCTATGGCACCAACGGCATTTTGCTTGATCTGGAACTGGCGCTGGCCCCTGCGCGAGACTGGGATGAATATCTGCTGGATTTTGCCACTATCGAGACAGCCTATGGCTTCTGTCGCACCCTGCTGGATGCGGCCGGTATCGAGAAGCGCGAACTGTCGCTGTACGACAGCAAGGCGGCATCCTACTTCCGCGATATCCCCTTTAAGCAGCCTGACGGGCACTACCTGGTGATGGCGCTGGTGGCGCCGCACAATCGCCAGCCGCTGGCGCATTTGCTGGCAGAATACGGAGGTGAGCAGCTCTGGAGGCAGACCTTCGCCGAAGCGCAGGCCTCCGGCCTGACACTGATGGAGCACTGCTGGAACCACTCAACCCTGCAGGCGCTGAAGCACGATAAAAGCGTCACCAACCTGCAGACCAACTACGCTGCTGAGCGGGTGCTGGAGCAACTGGCAGACCTCAAGGCGCTGGTTGGCGATGAAGTGCTCACTCATCTGGAGTTTATCCGTCTGGGCAACGGCCAACCGCTGATCACCGGGCTGCCGCTGGTGCGCTACAGCTCCGATGAGCGGTTGCACGAGGTCATGGCGCTGCATGAGTCGCTGGGCATCAAGATCAACAACAGCCACACCTTTCTGCTCGAAGACGGCAAGCATGGCGGTTCGTTGAGCCCGGCAATTCTCGCCAGCAAGGCGGCGAACGACCCGCATTCGTTGCTGAATCCGGGCAAGATGCGTTCGCTGTCGGTCTGACTCAGTACCAGAGGTCCCGCAACGGGGTCTCTGGCTGATAGTGAGTCAGCACCTGCGCCTGCAGCAGTTCGGCGGTCGCCACCGCGTCGGTCAGGGCGTGGTGGGCGCTGTAGTGCGGCAGGCCGTAGCGCAGGCGGCTGTCGGCCAGACGAATGGATTCCACCTTGCGGCCAAATAGCCGGGCCAGCCAGCCGGGCTGCGCGCTGCCCCGGTGCAGGCGGGCCTCGAGCTGCATGGTATCGATCACCGGGAAGGTCAGCGACTCGCCCAGGTGCTGTTGTACCGCCCGATCCAGAAAGGCGCGTTCAATGGCCCGGTAATGCACCACCATGATCTTGCCGGCCATGGCCTTCAGTACTCGGTCCAGTACAGCGGCCATTGGCGGCGCCTGGCGGATGTCCGAATGGGTAATGCGGTGAAAGGTGATGGACTCTTCGCTCAGCGGGGTGTTGGGCTTGACCACCTCGTAGAAGGCGTCGCGGCAACGAATGCGCTGCAGGTCAAAGGGCACCAGGCCGATACTGACGATGGCGTCCCGGCGTGCATCCAGGCCGGTGGTTTCGATGTCCAGGGCGATCAGCTGCGCCTGTTCCAGCGGCGTGTCGCCACTGGCACAACCGGCTTGGTAAAAGGCTTGCAGCGCCGGATGGCGGCTGCGCTCGGCGCGCCGAGCCAACTCGTTGGTCCAGTCGATGGCGGGGCCGCCCGGGGCGGCCGGGGTAAAACGAATCATAGAGTCCGGGTAACGGGCAGGTGCGGGTAGCGAAAGCGCAGAAACTTCTGGGCGTTGCTGAGCACCTGGAACGCTTCCTTGAGGTTGTGTCGTTCGGCGGCGGGAATGTTTTCCGGTTCAACGTCGTTGTCCGGGTCCATGCCGTCTTCCAGATCGACCGCCTGGTGGCGGATGCGTACCAGTGACAGGAACTCCAGCGCGTAGCGCAGGCGTTCCAGCGCTTCGGGAGGCATCAGCTTGGTCGCAGCAATGGCGTCCAGGCGGTCAAAGGAATTTTGCGCCCGCGAGCCGCAGGCCAGGGCGTGCACGCGGATCAGGTCGGTCAGCGGCGCGGTGCCGCGGCGCTTGAGGTTGATGACGTTCTTGTGGCGGCCGTCTTTTTCCATCACGAAGGTGCGGAAGAAGCCCAGCGGCGGCGTGCGGTTGAGTGCGTTGCGTGCCAGCGCGGCGAGGAACGGCTCGTTGCTGCTGGCGCGTTCGGCCAGCAGTTCCTGCAGCTCTTCAACCAGCGCGCTTTCTCCGTAGACCGCATCCAGATCAAAGAAGATGCAGCTATTGAGCAGCGCCTCGGGTTTGGGGCGGTCGATCCAGTCATTGAAATAGCCGCGCCAGACCGACAGCGGCTGACGCCACTTGGGATTGGTCGCCATGATGCCGCCCTTGCAGTAGCTGTAGCCGCAGGCCGCGAGGCCGTCGCTGACGATGGTCGCCAGCTGGAAAAAATAATCGTCGTGCTGCGCCGGATCGAAGCGATCATCCAGTACCAGGGCGTTGTCCTGGTCGGTGACCACCAGCTGCTCATCACGGGCCATTGAACCCAGCGCCATGAAGGCATAGGGCACCGGCGGCGGGCCGAGCTGGTCTTCGGCCAGCTCCAGCAGCCGCTGGGTAAAGCTGCGACCGATGCCGGACATGGCGCTGCCGATCATGTGAGCGCTGGCTTCGTCGCGGGCCATGCGCACAAAGGTGGCACGCACGTCCGGCAGCAGGCTTTTCAGCTCCTCTGCCGACTGCTTGTTATAGATGGCGCTGACCAGATAGAGGCTGCTCTGGGACTCGTACTTGATGATGTCGCTGAGGTTGATCAGGCCGATCGGACGCCGCCGGGTGACCACCGGCAGGTGGTGGATGTTGTTGCGCAGCATGCTGAGCATGGCTTCGAACACGGTGTCATCGCCCTGCACGGTAATCGGGTTGGGCGACATCACCTCGCTGACCGGGGTGTCCAGCGGCAGCCCTTCGGCCAGCACCCGGGTGCGGAAGTCGCGGTCGGTGATAATGCCGACCATGACGCCGTGGTGCGGCTCGGCAACCGGCACGCGGTCAGGGTTGGGCCACTGGCTGTGCGGGTCGACCACGACCAGCGAGGATACGCTCTGGCTGGTCATCACCTGGGCCGCTTCCTGCACGTTGGTGGTCAGCGGCACGGTCACCGGCAGGCGCGAGATCAGCTTGCGCACCTTGATCTTCATCAGCTCGCTGGCGCGGCCGTTCTCGACTGCCGCCTTGAGCCGTGACTGGCCCTCGGCCTCGACAAAGTCGGCAAAGTGCTCGTATTGCTCGCACAGCTGATCGAACAGGGTGCCGGGTATGTAATACAGCAGGGTGTCTTCAATGGCCTTGGCAGGAAAGCGCACGCGGTTGCGTCGCAGCAGGCCGAAATGGCCAAACACATCCCCTTCGGTCAGCCGGTTGTAGAGGTCACCGTTGCGGCGGAATATCTCCACCGCGCCACTGCGCACATAGTGCAGCTCGTGGATTTCCTGGTTGAAGGTGAGGATCTGGGTCCCGGCCTTGCAGTAGCCGATTTCCACCTGTCGGGCGACCTCATCCAGCACGTCCTCGGGCAGTTCGTCGAAGGGGGGGAAGCGGCTGAGGTGGTCGCGAATCTCGATCAGTTCAATCTGCATGTCACATCCGGTCCGGGGGATACGCTTTCAGTGTAATGGCTAGAAGGGCGTTGGTCAGGTCTGTTGCTGCAACGCGCTCAGTTCGCCGCGCAGAAACTCGCGGAACAACCTCACCCGTGCTGGCGCCTGCGCACCGCTGAGGCTGATGGCATACAGGGTACCCGGCGCGACCTGCCAGTCCGCTAGTATCGGCAGCAGCGCACCGTCGGCCAGGCTGCGGCGGGCGATCAGGTCCGGCAACGGGCCGATGCCGACACCGCTGCACAGCAGTTGGTGGGCGCTGGCGTAGTCGCTGGTGCGCATCACCGGCTTGAGGGTGAGATTGGCCTCCCGGCCGCGGGCGTCGCTTAGCTGCAGCGTGGCAGCGCCGACCATCTCGCGGCAGGCCAGTAGCTGGTGTTCGACCAGTTGGGCCGGCCGCAGGGGCGGCTCGCGCCCGGCGAGATAATCGGGTGCGCAGTACAGCGCGATACGAAAATTGATCAATGCCGAGGCCCGGTAGCTCATGTCCGGCAGGTTGCCCGGTGTGGCTCTCAGCGCGAGGTCGATCCGGTGGGCGCTGAGATCCAGCGGTGTGTCGGTCAGCAGCAATTCAATGTCGATCTGCGGATACAGCTCGCGGAAACGCGCCAGCAGCGGCGGTAGTACGCCAACGCCAATATCCAGCGGGGCGGTCAGCCGCAGGTGTCCGGCGGCGATCTCCTGAGCGGCGCGCGCGCTGGCGCTGGCGTCGGCCAGCAGGGTAAGGGCATCGCGGGCCTTCAGATAAAAGGCCGTGCCTTCCTCGGTGGCCGATACCGAACGCGGTGTGCGCGCCAGCAGGGCCACGCCGAGGCGTTGCTCCAGCCGCGACAGGCGGCGGCTGATGCTGCCCTTGGTTTCACCGCGCTCGCGGGCGGCGGCCGAGAGTGTGCCGAACTCGATAACCGCGCAAAAGGCATAGAGGTCTTCCAGTGACCCGCCTAGGGTTTCCGATTCGTTAACCATGGGTTCCTTATCTGCAGTCTTATGTAAATTTGGAAACCAGCATAATCTGCTCTCCATCAACTCAACGCAACGTCTGGAGACACATCATGAGCAACCAAAACACTGTAACCCCTGGCCTGGCCATCTTCGAGCGCCTGGCGCCGCTGGGCTATCCGCTGATCCGCATTACCGCTGGCCTGATGCTGATGCCGCATGGCGCGCAGAAACTGTTTGGCTGGTTTGGCGGCTACGGCCTGGAAGCCACCGGCCAGTTCTTTGAAGGCTCGTTGGGCATGTCCCCCGGCATTCTGTTTGCGCTGTTGGCGGGCCTGGTGGAGTTCTTTGGTGGTCTGGCGCTGGTTCTTGGTTTGCTGACCCGTCCGGCGGCGCTGGCGGTCACCTTCATGCTTGGGGTGGCGCTGACAGTGCACACGGCCAACGGCTTCTTCTGGACCAATGGCGGAATCGAATACCCGCTGCTGTGGGCCCTGACGGCCTTCGGTATCTTTCTGCGCGGTGGTGATCGCTTCTCGCTGGACCGTCGTTTTAACCTGCCGTTCTGATATTGACCAAGGAGGATTGAGCATGTCTGCCAATCGACTGCCGACGGTCTTTCTTCCCCATGGCGCCGGTCCCTGCTTCTTCATGGAGTGGGAACCGGCCGACACCTGGCAGGGCATGGAAGCCTGGTTGCGCAATCTGCTGCCGAGCCTGAATGTGGCTCCCCGCGCCCTGCTGGTGATCTCCGCCCACTGGGAAGAACCGGTCTTTACCCTGAATACCCAGGCCGCCCCCGGCCTGTTGTTTGACTACTACGGCTTTCCGCCGCACACCTACCAGCTGACCTGGCCGGCGCCTGGGGCGCCGGAGCTGGCTGGCGAGGTTGCGGAGCTGCTTGAAGATGCCGGGTTCAGCACCGCGCGTGATAACCAGCGCGGGTTTGATCATGGGGTGTTTATCCCGCTCAAGCTGGTGCGGCCCGAGGCGGATATTCCGGTGCTGCAGCTGTCGCTGCGTGCCGACATGGACCCGCAGGCACACCTCGAGCTGGGACGTGCCCTGGCACCGCTGCGCGAGCAGGGCGTGCTGATCATCGGCAGCGGCATGAGCTTTCACAATATCCCGTTGATGCGCGCCAGCCTGGCGACGCCGGCCCCGGCCATCGACGCCTTTGATCGCTGGTTGCGGGAAACGGTGGTGCTGCCGCAGGCCCAGCGCGATGCTGCGCTGGCGGACTGGCAGCAGGCGCCGGGCGCGCTGCTGGCGCACCCCGATGCCGAGCATCTGCTGCCGCTGCATGTGGTGGCAGGCGCGGCAGCTGACAGCCCCGGACGCACTGACTTTCATCAGGTGGCGATGGGGGTACCGCTGGCCGGCTTTGTGTTTGCCGACTGACTTCGCGCTGGTGCAGGATGAGGGCAACGGGTTATGGAGGCGTGGTGATGACGTTTGATCAGGACTTGCTGACGCAGCTGCGCGATGCACGGCATGGGGTGGTGTTTACCGGTGCCGGGGTGTCGGCGGAGAGCGGTATTGCCACCTTTCGTGATGCGCTGAGCGGGCTCTGGTCGCGCTTTGATCCGATGCAGTTGGCGACCCCAGAGGCGTTCGCCGCCGACCCTGAGCTGGTTTGGGGCTGGTATGAGTCGCGGCGCAGGCAGGTGCTGTGCAGCTCACCCAACCCCGGCCATATCGCCATCGCCGAATTGGCCAAACGGCTGCCGCAGCTGACGCTGGTTACCCAGAACGTCGATGATCTGCACGAGCGCGCCGGCAGCCGCGATGTGTTGCACCTGCACGGCAGCCTGCATCACCCGCGCTGTAGTCGCTGCGCGGCGCCATTCGAGCTGGCTCCGGCGCCACCGGTAGAAGCGACCGAAGGTCGACGCCTGGCGCCGCCACGTTGCCTGCAGTGCGGTGGGGCAGTGCGCCCGGGGATTGTCTGGTTTGGTGAGAGCCTGCCGGTGGCCGCGCTGGAAACGGCCTTCGCTGCGGCGGCTGACTGTGATCTGTTGCTGTCGGTGGGCACCTCAGGTGTGGTCTACCCGGCTGCGCAGGTGCCCGAGATTGCCTTGCACAACGGTGCGACTGTGGTACACGTCAATCCCGACCCGCAAGCGCTGGGAGGCACTGACGAATGGTTGTTGGCAGGTGCGGCGGGCGAGATTTTGCCGGCGTTGCTGCAGGCGGCTTTTCAGGATTGAGCGGGAGGCATCATGGCTAGTGGCTGGGCACAGGACGGGGCGGTACAGGAGCAGATCGATGCGACACGCGACTCGGCGGTTGAGCGCGCCCGGCAGGATCTGCCCAAGGGCGAAAGCCTGAGTCATTGTGAACACTGTGGCGAGCCGATTGCCGAGCGTCGTCGTCAGGCGTTGCCGGGTGTGCGCCTGTGTCTGGCCTGTCAGGCAGAGCAGGAGAAAGACGCCCGGTTCGATTCCGGCTATAACCGCAACGCCAGCAAGGACAGCCAGCTGCGCTAGCTGCAAGCGGGCTGATGGCGAGCGCCACCAGCCTGTCAGGCTTACTCGGTCACCGGTTCCTGGTAGTAACCCACCGCGACCAGATAGTTGCCGACCTTGCGGATCAGGGTTTTCTTCTCCTCCGGGCGTTCGGTCACCGGGTTGGGCCAGCTGTAGGTCACGCTGTCCTGACCCGCTTCGACGGCATCGAGAATCTGTTCACCGACACGTGCACCGTCGCGGTTTTTCAGCTCGGGGAAGTGAATATTCAGCAGGCGACGGCTGTAGCCGTGGGCAACCATGCTCATGCTGTCCATATCGACCACGAACACATACAGATCATCGCGGTTGAATTCGGGGTCCAGGCGGTTGATTCGATTGATGGTCGCGCTCGGGTCCGCCTCGATGGCGGCGGCAGCATCATCCAGCAGCGCCTTGGCGGCGGCCTCGCTGGAGCGGGGCAGGTAGTAGCCCACGGCGAAGGTCTTGCCGTCGACCTTCTGATAGAACACGTGCTTGCGTTCGACCTTGCCGTCGTTCCAGTTCATCCAGCGATATTCGGCGCTGGAGACGCTGTCCGAGTCGGGCTGCTGCAGCGCCGAAGCAAAGGCTTCCTGCAGTTCCGGGTCAAGCAGGGGGCGGATGTCGCGACCGATCAGTGCGGCCGAGGGGCCGCCGCTGGCCAGCATGTAGCCGTTCTCGTCAACCACGTAGACGTATTGGTCGCCATCAACGAATTCGCCCTGGCGGCTGAAGCGAGCAAAGGCGGCGCTGCCTTCCTCGCGGTAGGCGGCAACCGCCTTGTGCAGCAACTGCGCAGCGCTGGCCGCCTGCTGCTCGTAGCCAGGTTCGCTGGGCGGGGTCGGGGACGTGGCCTGTGCTGCGGTCGTGAACAGCGCTGCCATGGTCAGAGCAGCAATCATGACCGGTTTCTTGAAGTTCATAAGCATTCCTCTGCGGGATGTTGTTGTTATCTGGACGCGATTGTCCTCCTTCAGCTTAGGAGGATACTGGACGCTGTCTAGCGGGGCGGCATTGCGCGGGGTCAATGTTGTCGCTGGTTGTGCTGGCCCGGCAAGCGCCTGACTGAACCAGAGGGCTCTGGCGCGGGCTCTGCATGGTTTGCACAAAAGCATCATGCAGCCAGCTGACGGGGAGTACCTGCAAGGACGGAATACTTTTTGCTTAAATTGCTAGCAATGTGTTTGTTGATCGCTAGATAACAGGAGTGTTCTGAATGTTGGCTGAATCCCGCCGCGGCGTGATCTGTACCCCCCACAATGATGCCAGCGCCGCCGGAATGCGCATGCTGGACGCCGGTGGCACTGCCATTGACGCGATGCTTGCTGCAAGCGCGACCCTGGCGGCGGTATACCCGCACATGACCGGGCTGGGCGGCGATGCACTCTGGATGCTGCACGATGGGCAGGTGCGCACCATTGTGGGGATCGGGCAGGCCGGGCAGCAGTTGCCCGACGGGGGGCGGATTACCCTGCGTGGCCCGGCGTCGGTGGCCACCACCGCTGGCGCCATGGCGAGCTGGGAGCTGGCAGGCAAGATCAGCCGCGAGCAGTGGGGCTCACGGCTGGGCTGGCGCGATCTGCTGGAAGACGCTGCGGTGCTGGCGCGTGACGGTGTCGAGGTGTCGGCCTCGCAGCTGTTCTGGCAGCAGCAGCGTCACGACCTGATCGAATCCCTGCCGGACCTCAAGGCGCTGTGCCAGCAGCAGGGGCGCTGGTTGCAGACGGGAGACCGGCTGCGCCAGCCGGCGTTGGCTGACACGCTGGAGCAACTGGCGCGTCATGGCGTGCAGGACTTTTATCAGGGTGAACTGGGTGTGGCCTTTGCCGAGTCCTTTGCCCGGCTGGGCTGCGGCTTGAGTCGTGACGATCTGCTGGCGACCCGGGCCGAACTGGTCGAGCCGATCTCCATCCGTTATCGGGGCGGCACCTTGTTCAACGTTGCGCCGCCCTGTCAGGGGCTGTACACCCTGCAGGCCATGGCCGCGCTGCAGAACAAGGCACTGCGCGCCTGTGGCGATGGCAGTGCGCGCTATTACCACTATCTGGTCGAGGCGATTAAACAGGGGCTGCTGCGGCGCAACGCTGAACTCTGTGATCCGGCCTTTGCGGACTGGGATTTTCGTTCCAGCCTGTCGGAAGGCTGCGGGCGCGATTACGCCGCGATCATCGACGACCACAAGGCGGCGGCCTGGAACGAGCCGGGCCGTCCGGCCGATACCGTGTGGATGGCGGCAACCGACGCTGAAGGGCGCACGGCCTGTCTGATCCAGAGTCTGTTCCATGACTTCGGCTCAGGTTGTGTGCTGGGCGACACCGGCGTGCTCTGGCAGAACCGCGCTGCCGGATTCAATGCCGACCCAACGCACCCCAATGCCTGGGCGTCGGGCAAGCGGCCCGCGCATACGCTCAACCCCTCCGGCTATCTGGCTGATGACGGCCGCCAGCTGTTTTTTGGTACCCAGGGCGGCGACGGTCAACCGCAGACCCAGATGGTGCTGGCAACCCAGTTGATCGACTTTGCCAAGCCGATTGATGAGGCGCTGCGCACACCGCGCTTTTTGTTGGGCCGTAGTTTTTTCGACAGTACCGACAATCTCAAGCTGGAAGCCGATATTGACCCGCAGGTGGCGCAGAAGCTGGCCGCGATGGGGCATGATATCGAGATGATTCCGGCGGCCAGCCCGTTTACCGGCCAGGCCGGGGCGATTGCGCTGTATCCGGATGGGCGGCGGCAGGCGATGCATGATCCGCGCGGGCAGGGCGTGGCACTGGGACAGGCGTGACCCGGTCGGTTGTATATGGCCAGCGGGCAGAGCGATAATGCGGCTGCTCCGCACCCCATGCCGGAGTGGGCACACCAGACGACGAAGCAGAGGGCACCTTGGTCGGTAAACCGCAAACCAGCAAGCAGGCAGAAGTGCAGCGCATCATCGACGCGCTGTCCAGGGCCATTGCCCAGCATCGCCTGCGGCCCGGTACCCGTCTTGTCGAAGCCCAGATCGTTGATGCCCTGAAAGCCAACCGCAACCACGTTCAGGCGGCGCTGCAGCGCCTGGCTTTGCAACGTATCGTCACCATTGAGCCGAACCGCGGCGCGCTGGTGGCCCAGCCCAGTGCGGCTGAGGCGCGCGATGTGTTTGCGGCGCGTCGAGCGATTGAGCGCGGGATTGTCGAGAGCATCACTCCTGAGGCCATGCGTCGTCACCGTCAGCGCGTGACCACCCATGTGCGCAATGAGCGCAAGGCGACCAACGCCACGGATCGACGCGAGATCGTCCGCGAGCTGAGCGAGTTTCACCTGATGCTCGGTGATATCTGCGGCAACCGGGTGCTCAGCGAGATCCTCGCCAACCTGATGGTGCGCAGTTCGCTGATCGTCGCGCTGTACCAGCGTAATGATGTGCCCTCCTGCGCTTCGGACGAGCACGAAGAGATTCTCGATGCCCTCAGCGAAGGCGACCGTGACCGTGCGGTGCGGGTGATGATCGAGCACCTGGACGAGCTGGAAAGCCAGCTCGACCTGGAGGACGACAGCGCGCCGGAAGTTGACCTACGCGAGGCGTTGAGCGGCCTCTGACGGCGCCACCCGCAGCAGCCTTGCAGAGCTGCGCTCAAATGTCTGCTGGCCTGCCTTAAAGCCCATCAAGGGTGCGCTCAGCTGCGCCACCACCGCCGCCGCCGACGGCGCATCAAACACCACAAAGTCCGCCCGGCAGCCGGGCGTCAGGCCGTAGTCGGGCAGGCGCAGCAGGCGCGCCGAGGTGGCCGATACCCAGCCGAGACAATCCAGCAGCTCCTGTTCGGTCGCCAGCTGACTGACGTTGGCAAACAGGTTGGCCTGCCGAATCAGCGACGCATCGCCGTAGGGCGTGAAGGGGTTGTCGATATTGTTGGTCGACAGCGAGCAGATCACGCCCAGCGCGTGCAGTGAGGCCAATGGCGCCAGCCCACGCGGCTTGTTGTGAAACTGCTCGCGGCCGGTCAGGAACAGGTCGGTCGAGGGCAGGCAGGTGACCGCCACCCCGGCCTCGGCCAGCGTCGTTGCCATAGACTCCAGCTCCTCCCGGGGCAGGGCTGACAGCTTGGTGGCGTGACCGACCGCAACGCGCCCCTGCCAGCCGTGCAGGTGAGTCTGCTCGATCACGCAGCCGAGGGTCATACCCTCTGGGTTGAGGTCGAAGTCGAGATGAAAGTCCAGATCGCAGTCGTAGCGCACCGCCAGCTCGAACAGGCGCTGAATCTGCCCTTGCGGGTCACTGTCGGTGTACGGGCAGCCGCCGAGCAGGTCGGCCCCTGACTCCAGCGCCTGACACAGCAGCGCTTCGGTGCCCGGATTATTCAGCATGCCCTCCTGCGGGAACACGCAGATCTGCAGAGTGATCGCCCAGGCGTAGTCCGCTTGCAGGCGCTGCACCGCACGCAGCCCGGTCAGGCCGATCTGCGGGTCGATCTCGACGTGGGTGCGCATGTGCGTGGTGCCCTGCACGATGGCCTGTTCCAGCACCCTGGCGCCACGGCGGTATACGTCTTCTTCGGTAAAGCCGGCCTTGGCTTGACGGGTCTGCTCGACGGCCTCGGCCAGGGTACCGTGCTGCAGACAGCAGCGGCTCATGATGCAGGCCTTGTCCAGATGGATGTGGGTTTCGATCAGCCCCGGCAGCACCAGCAAGCCGTCCAGGTCGCGCTGGCTGACGGGCTGCTGGCCGCTGAACCGGCTGACAAAATAACCGTCTTCAATCCGCAGTTCGTGCAGGCCGCTTTGACCCGGCAGACGCAGGTTGCGCAGGTGCAGACAGCTCATGCGACCGCTCCTTCACCCAGGTAGGCGGCTTCCAGCTCGCGGTCTCCACGCAGCGCCTCGGCACTGCCGGATTTGACGATGCGGCCGGTCTCCAGCACGTAGGCGCGGTCGGCGACCTGCAGGGCGAGGTTGGCCATCTGGTCGACCAGCAGCAGGGTCACGCCTTCATCGCGCAGCGCAGCGAGCGCGTCGTACAACTCCCCGATCATCGCCGGCGACAGCCCCAGCGACGGCTCGTCGAGCAGCAGAATGCGGGGCTTGGCCATCAGGCCACGGCCTACGGCGACCATCTGCTGCTCGCCGCCGGAGAGCAGGCCGGTCGGGCTGTCGATGCGGTCACGCAGACGCGGGAAGCGCCGCAGGATGGCTTCGATTTCGGCCTCGACATCGACCTTGTCGGTGCGCGCAAAGGCGCCCAGCATCAGGTTGTCGCGTACCGTCAGCTGCGGGAACATCTGCCGCCCTTCCGGCACCAGTGCCAGCCCGCGGGCGGCGATGCTGGCAGCGTCGCTGTGATGAATGCTTTCGTTGTCCAGCAGGATGCTGCCGGAGGTCGCCGGGTGCAGCCCGGCCAGGCACTGCAGAATGCTCGACTTGCCTGCGCCGTTGGCACCGAGAATCGCAATCAGCTCGCCGGGGTTGACCACCAGGTTGACCTTGTCGACCACCGGAGCGGCGCCGTAATCGAGCACCAGATCCTTGATGAACAGGCGGGCATCGCGTGAGCCGTTCCACGGCTCGGCGCGCGGTGGCGCCTGGTATTCGGTGCCGCCGAGATAGGCGGCGATCACGTGGGGCAACTGGCGAACGTCGTCGGGCTCGCCCCAGGCAATCGGTTTGCCGGCGTCCAGTACCAGCAGCTGATCGGATACGCCCATGACCAGGGTCATGTCGTGTTCAACCAGCATCACCGCGATATTGAACCCCGCCAGCTGGCGGAACAGTGCAGCGAGCTGGTCGGTGTCGCTGCGGCTGAGGCCGGCAGCGGGTTCATCCAGCAGCAGGACCGCCGGGCGTGAAGCCAGTGCGCGGGCAATCTCGACCAGACGGCGATCGACGTGGGGCAGCTCATCGGCGGTGGTGTTGACCGAGCCCTGATAGCCGACCAGTGCCAGCAGTTGCAGAGCCATTTCCCGCTGCTCTGTGCTGGCGGCGGAGAGGATGCGGCCAAGACGGCCCCGCTGCATGCCGGCTAGCACGTTGTCGAGCACCGACAGTTCGCCGAACAACTGGGTCGTCTGATAGGTGCGGGCAATACCGGCGCGGGCGACTTTCCAGGCGGGCAGGCCGGCCAGGTCACTGTTGAGCGTAATGCTGCCGCTGTCCGGTGCGTAGAAGCCGCTGATCATGTTCAGCGCGGTGGTCTTGCCGGCGCCGTTGGGGCCGATGATGCTGGTGATGCTGCCGGGGCGGGCGGTCAGGCTGACGTTGGCCGCGGCCTGCACGCCGCCGAAGTTGATGCCGATGCCGTTGACCTCCAGCGCGGGGCTGTTGGCTGGGCGGGCGATAAATTCGCGGATGCGTGCCATGTCCGGTTCTGCTGGCGCTTGCAGGTTTTGCGGGCGCATCCACAGCCGGGCCGCAGTGCCGAGCAGCCCGCGCGGGGCAATCCACAGCACACCCAGCAGCAGGCCGGAAAAGATCAGCAGGCGGTACTCGGCCATGTCCGAGAGCATCTCCGGCAGCAGCACGATCAGCAGCGCGCCGAGCACCGGGCCAAGCACTGAGCCGGCGCCGCCGACGATGACCGCCAGCACGAACAGAATCGACTGGGAGAACGGAAACGAGGCCGGGTTGATGAACATCATCAATGGCGCGACCAGCGAACCTGCCAGACCGGTCAGCAGTGCCGACAGGCCAAAGGCCAGGGTCTTGGTCTGCACCGGGTTGAAGCCCAGTGAGCGTGCGGCGATGTCTGAGGCCTTGACCGCGCGCATTGCGGTACCCCAGCCGCTACTGCGCAGGCGCTGGTAGAACAGCAGCGAGCCGCCCATCAGCAGGCTGGCGAGCAGCGCCATCAGCACCGCCGGGTCCATGTCACCCAGTTGCGGCATGGGGATGCCCATCAGACCGTTGGCGCCGCCGGTCAGGCCGCGCCACTCCACCAGTCCGTGATGCACCACCAGGGCAAAGGCGATGGTAATCATGGCCAGATAGGGCCCTTCGACCCGCAGCGCCGGGATCGCCAGCAGCGCACCGAGCGCACCGCTGACCAGCGCGGCGGCGATCATCGCCAGACCCAGCGGGCAACCGGCCATGGTCAGCAGGGCGCAGACGTAGGCGCCGATCGCATAGAACGCGATGTGACCGAAGGAAATCTGGCCACTCAGGCCGATCAGGATATTCAGCCCGGCGCCGACCACCACGGTCAGGGCGAAGAAGCTGAACACCAGCAGGGAATAGCTGTCGAGGGTAAACGACAGCGCCACGCCACCAAGGGTCAGTGCGGCGGTAGCCAGCAGGTTCGCCAGCGACATCTTGTTGATCATACTTTCACCAGTGTCTTGCTGCCGAACAGGCCGTCCGGACGAAGTGCCAGCGCCAGGATGACCAGCGCGAAGGTAAATATCTGGGTAAAGGCAGAGCCGAAGTAGATGGTGACAATGGCCTCAACCAGACCGAACAGCAGGCCGGCTGCGAACACGCCGCCAGCACTGGCGATACCGCCGAGGATGGCGACCGCAAAGGCCTTGAGGCCGAACAGCGTGCCCATCTCGGCGCTGACATTGAACAGCGGTGCGATCAGCATGCCGGCGATGGCGGCAAACACCGCCGAGACCGCGAAGGCGATGGCGACCACCCAGTTGACGCGAATGCCCATCAGCATGGCTGCGCGAGGATTCTGCACGCAGGCTTCCAGTACCTTGCCGAGGCGGGTGTAGCGGCGTACCAGCATCAGCGCCAGCGCGATGGCTGCGCCGATCAGTGGAATCATCAATTGCAGCGGGGACACTTGCGTACCGAGCAGGCTGAAAGCACTCTCGGTCAGCGAACTGGTGAACTGGCGCGGCTCCTTGCCGAAGGTAAACATCACCAGGTTGTCGACCAGGATCCCGGCGGCCACGGTCGCCATCAGCCAGGCGTCCGAGCCGCGCGAGCTGAAGGGCCGCACCAGAAAGCGTTCTACCGCCAGCCCATAGATGGCAGACAGCGTCAGCGTCGCCGGGATCGCCAGCCAGATCGGCCAGCCCCAGGTAATGCAGAAGCTGTAACCCAGCACGGCGCCGAGCATCATGGCGCTACCCTGGGCAAAGTTGACCGTGCGCGACACCACGTAGGTAATGTGGAAACCGAGCGCCAGCAGGGCGTACATGCTGCCTAGACCAATGCCGGTCAGCAGGGCGGCGGTAATCATGCGTTAACTCCTTATCGGCGACCCGCAGACGCGGATCGCCTTACTGCCAGATCAGGGTTTGACCGGAACGATGCTGCCGTCCACGAAGTGGGTGAACACATAGTCCTGCGGGCCCAGCGCGTCGTGCTGCTCCGGGGTGAAGGGCGTGCTGTAGTGCTTGATCAGGCCGGCGTAGCTGTCGATGGCATAGAAGCCGTCACGCACCGCGGTGCCGTCGGTGCTGCCGGCCTTCTCGATGGCCAGCGCGCTCAGGTGCATGGCGTCGTAGGCGTTGGCGATACCCACGGCCGGGGTAATGTCGGCCAGGCTCTGAATCTCCGGGTAGCGGGCTTTCAGGGCGCTCAGCACCTCATCGCCCTTGGCGCTGTTGTTCTCGGTGAACACATAGGTCTGGATGAAGTGCACGCGGTCAGCGTTGGGGCCGGCCAGCTCGCTGAAACGGCCACCCGCCGGGCCCCAGTGGGACACCACCGGCACGTCCCAACCCATGCGGTCGAGGGATTTCACTACCTGCGCAGACGGACCGACGTTGCCCACCATCAGCAGGGTGTCGGCACCGGCATTCTTCAGGCGGGTCAGCTGCGGGATGACGTCCAGGTCGCTGCCTTCGATGCGCTCGATGCCAGCCCACGTCATGTCACGCTGTTCCAGTGCGTGGCGGAAGCCCTTTTCGTTGGATTCACCCCAGGGGTTGTTGATCAGCAGCATGCCCGGCTTCTGCATGTCGTATTCGTCGATACCGTACTGCACCAGAGCTTCGTCGACGATTTCATCCATGGCGGAGACGCGGAACACGTAGTTGTCGCTGGCACCGTTCTGAGTGATTGACGTGCCCGCGGCCCAGGCGCCCATAAAGGGCACTTTCATCTGATTGGCCAGCGGCACAATTGCCAGTGAGACGGGCGTGTCGAGGCCGCCAAACAGCACGGTCACCTTTTCGCGCTGAATCAGCTCGCGGGCGGCCAGCATGCCCTTGGCCGGGTTGCTTTCATCGTCGCGGCGGATCAGCTCGACCGGGCGACCGAGGATGCCGCCGTCGGCGTTGATCTCATCGATAGCGATGGTCAGGCCGCGAGTCAGTGCCTCACCGGATTTGGCCGACTGGCCGGACAGCGCGGCTACCAGACCGATCTTGATCGGCTCGACCGCGAGTGCCGGGCTGCTCATCAGCAGACCGAGGGTGGTGGCAGCGACGGCCTGGGGCCAGAGTCGCCGGAAGGGTTTCAGTGCCTTGAACATGGTCTTCTCCTAGGATGGCTAGCATTCGCATGATATTTGCTAGCAAAATAGAGACCATGTTTCCAGACCGCTGAAATAGCGGCTTTTTCTGGTTGATGCTGGTGAGTTTTGCACTTTATGGGTGCGCCTTGCACTGATTGCAGGCACCTGGGTATACCTTCTGTTGGAGAAAGAGAAATGGGTTTTGAGAATAAGGCAGTACAGATTGTTAGCGATTTTCTGGCAGCATCCATGGCGCCGGACCCGGTCTTGGCGGCAACCTTTATGGCCGATGATGTGCGCATCACCTTTACCGGCGGCCGGGCGATGCCCAGTGCCCATGAGATCACCGCGTTCAATGCCGGTCGCTACAACTGGGTCAAGAAGCAGCTGGGCCAGTTTGACTGGACCGAGCACGCCGACCACACCGTGGTTTATTCCAACGGCACCCTGTACGGCGAATGGCCGGATGGACGCACCTTCAGTGGCAACCGTTATCTCGACCGTTTCGAGGTACGCGACGGCAAGATCACCCGCATGGACGTCTGGAATGACAGTGCCGAGTGGATTCTCAGCCCGGAAATTGCCCGGCCCTGAACGTTACTGGCGGCTGGCAAACTGGCTGGGTGTCATGCCGATCTGCGTGCGAAACGCAGCGATAAAGGCTGATGTGGAGTCGTAGCCGCAGGCCAGCGCAATGTCGGTGACCCGCTCGCCGCGTTCCAGCATCGGCAAGGCGCTGAGCAGACGCAGACGCTGGCGCCAGGCCCGGAAGCTCAGGCCGGTGTCGCGCTGGAACAGGCGGGTCAGGGTTTTCTCGGAACAGCCCAGTTGCCGACTCCAGTCGCCCAGCGTCAGGCCTTGCTCCGGGTTGTCGAACAGCGCCTGACACACCTGCTGCAAACGCGAGTCATCCGGCCAGGGCAGATACAGGCCGGTATCGCGGGCGGCGGTCAACTGGTCGAGCAATACCGCGACCAGTCGCCCGTCGGCACCGCTCTCGTCGTACTCGACCGGAATGCGACCGAACTGGTTGATCAGTTCGCGGGTCAGCGGGTTGATCTCCAGCACCGCGCACTGTCCGGCCTGCCACGGCATGGCGTCGCGCTCGATGTAGAGGCTGCGCATCTCCGTGTCGGGCGAGCTGATGACCGCGTGGGGCAGATCGGGCGGCACCAGAATCGCCCGCTGCGGCGGGGCCAGAAAGCGCCCGCTGTGGGTATGCACCGACAGCACGCCGGAAATGGCGTAGGACAGCTGTGCCCACGGGTGGCTATGCCAGAGCGTGGTGGTGCCGCGTTGCAGTGATTCGCTGCGAGCATACAGCGGCCGCGGCAGGGCGGGCAGATCGGGTACGGCACGGTGATTCAGGCGCTTTTGTCCGTTTGTCGACACTGTGCTATCCAATCGCGTTAGTCGGTCGTTGGTCCAGACAGTAAACTCCTCCCCTGCACGTCGCAACATTGATAACGAAAAACGAGACATTGCCATGGCCCGCCCACGCTTTTTACCTGACAACATGACCCTCTGCCTTATTGCTGTCGTCATTGCCGCCAGCCTGTTTCCCGTGCAGGGGCAGGCTGCTGTCGCCTTTGATGGCCTGACCAATGCCGCCATCGCGCTGCTGTTCTTTATGCACGGTGCCAAGCTGTCGCGCGAGGCGATCATTGCCGGCATGACCCACTGGCGCCTGCATCTGCTGGTATTTGCCTGCACCTTCATCATGTTTCCGCTGCTGGGCGTATTGCTCAAACCGGCGCTGGTGCCGCTGGTAGGGGATGAGCTCTATCTGGGTATCCTGTTCCTCTGCGCCCTGCCGGCCACCGTGCAGTCGGCGATTGCCTTTACCTCGATTGCCCGCGGCAACGTCGCTGCGGCGGTCTGCAGCGCCGCGACTTCCAGCCTGGTTGGGATTTTTGTCACGCCGCTGCTGGTGCTGCTGCTGATGGGCGCACAGGCCGGTGAGTCCAACACCCTGGATGCGATCGGCAAGATTGTTGTGCAACTGCTGCTGCCGTTTATTGCCGGCCAGATCGCCCGCCGCTGGATCGGCGACTGGGTGGCGCGGAACAAGGGCTGGCTGAAGAGCGTGGATCAGGGCTCGATATTGCTGGTGGTGTTTGGTGCCTTCAGCCATGCGGTGGTCGAGGGGATCTGGCAAACCGTGCCGCTGACGGAGCTGCTGGGGCTGGTGGTTGCCTGCTGTCTGCTGCTGGCGCTGGTACTGGGCCTGACCGCCTGGCTGGGTCGCCGTCTGGGCTTTAACGTCGAAGACCGCATCACCATCATCTTCGCCGGTTCCAAGAAGAGCCTCGCGACCGGCGTGCCGATGGCGCAGGTGCTGTTTGCCGGCGGCGCGCTGGGTACGCTGATCCTGCCGCTGATGCTGTTCCACCAGATTCAGCTGATGGTCTGCGCGGTGCTGGCCGAGCGTTACGGCCGGCGCGAAGAGACTGGCATCGAAGACGTCGCCTGAGTACGAGGGTCAGCTCAGGCCGCCCTGCGGCAGATGATCGAGCGGCAGCGCCGTCTGCGACTTGACGGTCGAGATGGCGAAGTTGCTGCGGATGTCGCTGACCGCAGGCAGCTTGAGCAGGGTGCTGAACAGAAAGTCCTCGTAGGACGCCAGATCTGGCAGCACCACCTGCAGCAGAAAGTCCGACTCGCCTGACACCACGTGGCAGGAAATCACTTCCGGCAAATCAATCACCGCGGCGCGAAAGGCGTTGGCCGACGCGTCGTGGTGTCGCTCGACCTTGACCCCGACAAACACGGTCAGTCCCAGGCCGCTTTTGCTGCGATCCAGTTCTGCGTGGTAGCCACGAATCACGCCTGCCTCTTCCAGCAGACGCACGCGGCGTAAACACGGCGAAGGAGACAGTCCGACTTCTTCGGCCAGTTGCACGTTGCTCAGTTTGGCATTGCGCTGCAGGGCGTCGAGGATGCGTCTGTCCAGGTTGTCCAATTGCATTGGCATATTCTCAATTCATTTTGGTTTTCACTGGCATTTTATGCCAATAAATAAAACTTTGGCGCACTAACTCGCAATGACCTGTATCGCCATTCGGCCCTAGGATAGTTGTTGAGATGACACGGCCGGAGCGCGCCTGAGATGACGGAATTGTGGATGTTTGTGGCTGCCCTGGCGGTGGCCTATCTGGTGCCGGGGCCGGACATGCTGTTGCTCTTGCAGACCGCTGCGAGCCATTCGCGGCTACAGAGCGCTGCAACCATTGCCGGCCTGGCGTTGGCCCGCGCAGCCCACGTGGCGCTGGCCGGGCTGGGGCTGGCGGCGCTGCTACAGGCGGCCCCCTGGGCCTTCAACGCGGTACGGCTGTTTGGCGCGGGGTATCTGATCTGGCTCGGCATCTCGATCTGGCGGGCGTCATCGCTGGTGCCGGAGAACGCTTGCGCCAAGCGTTCGCGGACCGCGCTCGCGGCGTTCCGGCGCGGGTTGCTGACCAACATCAGCAACCCCAAGGCGCTGCTGTTTTGTTCGGTGCTGCTGCCACAGTTCATTCACCCGCAGACCGGTAGCGTCGCGCTGCAGTTCACGCTCCTGGGCCTGATTGTGCTGCTGGTTGGCGTGTGCTTTGACCTGCTTTACGTCTCCGGCGGCAAGCTGATGGGTGGCATGTTGCGCGAGCGACCGCACCTGCAACAGCTGCAGCGCTGGGCATTTGGTGCGCTGCTGGTGGGTTTTGGTGCCCGGCTGATGTTTTAGCTCCGTGGTAGTTCCGGGCATGGCTGCGCGAGAATTCGGCATTGACCTGCTGTGCGTGGCTCGACATGCTCTGTCGTCTACCCTTTGCTGTCTGGTTTCAGAACACAGGAAGACATCGCATGAGTGACAACAGCTATACACCGCCCAAGGTCTGGACCTGGGATAGCGAGAGCGGCGGCAAGTTTGCCAGCATCAATCGCCCGATTGCCGGGCCAACCCACGAGAAGACGCTGCCGGTCGGCAAGCACCCGTTCCAGCTGTATTCGCTGGCCACGCCCAATGGCGTCAAGGCGACCATCATGTTCGAAGAGCTGCTGGCCCTGGGCCATGCGGGTGCTGAGTACGATGCCTGGCTGATTCGCATCAACGAGGGTGACCAGTTCGGCAGCGACTTTGTCGATATCAACCCCAACTCGAAGATTCCGGCCTTGCTGGATCACAGCACCAACCCGCCGACGCGAGTGTTCGAGTCCGGCTCCATCCTGCTGTATCTGGCCGAAAAATTTGGCGCGCTGCTGCCAACGGATCACGGCAAGCGCACCGAGGCGATGAACTGGCTGTTCTGGCAGATGGGCTCGGCCCCTTATCTGGGCGGCGGCTTTGGCCACTTCTATGCCTACGCGCCTGAGAAGTTCGAATACCCGATCAATCGCTTCGCCATGGAAGTCAAACGCCAGCTGGACGTACTCAATCGCCATCTGGCCGACAACCGCTACATGGCGGGCGACGAATACAGCATCGCCGACATCGCGATTTATCCCTGGTACGGCGTGCTGGTTGAAGGCGCTCTGTACGACGCTGCCGAATTCCTCTCGGTGCACGAGTACGAACATGTGCGCCGCTGGGCGGCCGAGATCGCCGCACGGCCTGCCGTGCAGCGTGGTCGACGGGTCAACCGCGTGTGGGGCGACGAAGCCCTGCAGGTGGCCGAACGGCACGACGCCAGCGATATCAGCGACGCCTGATCTGCATCGCGTTGCCGCACTCCAAACAGCCTCCGCAACGGAGGCTGTTTGCGTTTCTGCAGGTGTTTTTATTCCTCCCCTGGCCAGTCCGGCGTGTCGGGTCCACATTGCTGGATCGTATTAATTGTTATAACGTAATGTCTTTGCGCAGCCTCAATTGAATCGCCCGTCAGAGTGCGGTGCTGAGGCGCGGCTCACGCCTGTCCAGAGGATTACCCGATGAATGATCTCGCCCGGTCTGCGTCCGCAGCCCGCAAACTTCCCGTAACGGTGCTGTCCGGCTTCCTTGGTGCCGGCAAGACCACACTGCTCAATCATCTGTTGAACAACCGCGAAGGCCGGCGCCTGGCGGTTATCGTCAATGACATGAGCGAAGTGAACATCGACGCCGCGCTGGTACGTGATGGCACCGCACAGTTGTCGCGTACCGACGAGAAACTGGTGGAGATGAGCAACGGCTGCATTTGCTGCACCCTGCGCGAGGACTTGCTGGAAGAGGTTTCCCGGTTGGCCGCAGAAGAGCGCTTTGACCAGTTGGTTATCGAGTCTACGGGCATTTCTGAGCCGCTGCCGGTGGCTGAGACTTTCACCTTTGAAGCGGAAGACGGCAAAAGCCTGAACGAAGTGGCTCAGCTCGACACCATGGTCACGGTGGTCGATGGCTTCAATTTCCTGCGTGATTACAGCTCGCAGGACAGTGTGCAGGAGCGTGGCGAGTCGCTGGGTGAAGAAGACGAGCGCAACGTGGTCGATCTGCTGATCGAGCAGGTCGAGTTCTGCGATGTCATCGTCGTCAACAAGACCGACCTGATCAGCGCGGAGGAGCGCGACCGCTTGATCGCCATTCTGGCCAGCCTCAATCCGCGCGCGCGGATCGAACTGGCCGAGTTTGGTCAGGTGCCTTTGGACCGGGTACTCGATACCGGACTGTTTGACTTTACCGCTGCCTCCCAGGCTCCGGGCTGGTTGCAGGAGCTGCGCGGCAGCCACACGCCGGAAACCGAAGAGTACGGCATTTCCAGTTTTGTCTATCGCGCGCGTCGCCCCTTCCATCCGCAGCGATTTTTTACTCTGGTCAACAGTGAATGGCCGGGTGTGGTGCGTTCCAAGGGCTTTTTCTGGTTGGCCTGCGCGCCGGCCATGGCCGGGCAGTGGTCGCAGGCTGGTGCAGTTGCACGGCACGGGCCGGCCGGCATCTGGTGGGCGGCGGTACCGCCGAAGCAGTGGCCGGATGATCCGGAATCGGTCGCCTTGATCCGCAGCAAATGGGATGAGCAAGTGGGTGACGCCCGCCAGGAGCTGGTGCTGATTGGCATGCAGATGGACCAGGACGCGCTGTGCGCCGCACTGGATGCCTGTCTGCTGAATGATGAGGAAATGGCGCAGGGGCCCGCTGTCTGGGAGAGCTGGGACAACCCGTTCGAGGGCTGGGGGCGCTAAGCGATGTCCACACAGACTCTCCTTCGCGAGCGGCCTGCGCTGAGTCACACCGGGGCTCATTGGGCCACTGGTGCGGATCTCGGCGTGCTGGCCGACGTCTTTGATGAGACGGTGACCATCGCCATCATGCAGCGTCAGCTGGACTCGGCGATGCGGGCCAGCATCGCGGCCCAGTGTGCGGCGCAGCCCTGGCAGCTGTCCTGGCGCGGCGCGCCGGATGCAACGCTGGAGCAGGCGCTGATCCGCAGCATGCCCGCACCACAGCAGGCTGAAGCGCTGGTGTCTGATGTGCGCCTGCTGGCCGAGGCGATGGCGTGCCTGTTTGACGTTGACGCCGTGGGCATTCGCATGCGTTTGCTGGACGGTGCCATGTGTCCACGCTTTCACTGCGACAATCTGCCGGTGCGCCTGGTAACCACCTACAGCGGCCCCGGCAGTGAATGGGTGCCTGAGGTGGCGCTGAACCGCGCCGGCCTGGGCAAACCCTTGCCGGGCAAGCCGGAGCTGGTGCGCGATATCGGCGCCATTCGCCAGTTGGCCGCAGGCGATGTCTGCTTGCTCAAGGGCAGTGGCTGGGTGGGCAACGAAGAGCGCGGTATTGTGCATCGCAGCCCGGCGGTCGCGGCCGGGCACACGCGCTTGCTGTTGACGATTGATCCGGAGTTCAGCTGAACCGCGAGGGTGCTTGACCCTGTAGCGACTTCAGGGTTTTCAATGGGGGTGACTGGCGCAAGCCAGTCACATGGATACCCGATTGAGCCAGCGGAGCACCTGCCATGTCTGCATACCAGCACGACCACCCTGACCACAGCCACAGCCACAGCCACAGCCACAGCCATGGCAGCGGCAAGGTATTGCTGTTTGCCCTGATCTTTACCGGTGCCTTTGCCATCGTCGAGGCGGTTGTCGGCGTGCTGGCCAACTCGCTGGCATTGCTCTCTGATGCGGGGCATATGCTGACGGATTCGCTGTCGCTGGCGGTCGGTGCCGTGGCGGCCTGGCTGGCGAGCAGACCGGCTTCGCAGCGGCACTCCTTCGGGCTGCAACGGGCCGAGGTGCTGGGCGCCCTGATCAATGTCATCTTCATGTTTGTGGTGGTCGCCTTTATTGCCTGGGAGGCGGTTGAGCGGTTGTTTGATACCCCCGAGGTGGATGGGGGAGCGGTGTTGCTGGTCGGTGGGTTGGGGCTGCTGGTCAATGTCATCGTGGCCTGGGTGCTGATGCGCGGTGAGCAGAACATGAACGTGCGTGGCGCCCTGCTGCATGTGATGGGCGATCTGCTGGGCTCGGTTGCCGCCATCGCGGCGGGCTTGATCATCTTCCTGGGCGGGCCGTCGATCATGGACCCGCTGCTGTCGCTACTGGTCTGCGTGCTGATTCTGGTCTCGGCTGTGCGACTGCTCAAGGCGGTCACCCGCGTGCTGATGGAGGGGGTGCCGGCGGGCATCGAGTTGGCTGAGGTGCGCCTTGCGCTGGCCGACATTGAGGGGGTGCAGGCGGTACACGACCTGCACATCTGGAGCCTGTCATCCAGCAACTACGCGCTGGCCGCCCATGTGGATATCGACCTGCTGGCACGCTGGCCTGGCATCCTGCCGCAGATTCAGCACCTGCTGCGCGAGCGCTTTGGCATTACCCACAGCACCCTGCAACCGGAAGACCGGGTTCTTGGGGAGCGCTGCGAGTTGAGCGCGGAGTGCGCTGCGCGCTGAAAGAAATATCTTGTTACATCCTGTTATGTCGATGAAACCGCTCTGTCTCGGGCGGTTCATGCACGAAGACTAGTGTTTTGGTTCCTCCAAAACCGTGTCTTGAAAGGAAGCATGATGTCGATACGTACAGGGTTTCTCGCATTACTCGCAGGCGGTCTGCTGACCGGCTGCCTCTCCTCCAGCAGTGACAGCAACGACGACAACCCAAGCCAGCCGGTGCCGACGCCTCCCGAGGCTCAGGCGATCAAAATCGGGGTGATTCCGGATACCCAGGGCGGCGGGCAGAATGCCTCGATTCTGCCGATGCGCGCGCTGATGGAGTTCTACCGTGAGCAGGACGTTGACCTGCTGCTGATCGTGGGTGATCTATCGGAAGAAGCCACGCCAGCCGAATACGCTCAATGGCGCAGTGTGGTAGATGACTACCGCGAAGACTTCGTGATGCTGCCGCTGCAGGGCAATCACGACATCAAGGGTACCGATCAGGACTGGTACGACAACGTCAGCGACCTGATCCCGGCCGATGCCATTCAGATGGCCGGTCAGCAGGACAAGAATTACGCGCTGGTGCGCGACAATGTGCTGATTGTGGTGGTCTCCTACGGACAGATTCCGTACGCCTACGACTTTGTCCGCGAGATGATCGAAACGCATCGCGGGCAGGTGGACCACATTATCGTCACCTCCCACAACACCATGGTGGGCGCCCGCTACGGCAATATTCGCGAGCGCGCGGTTGAGGCCTATGACACCTCGGCTTCCGACCAGGCCTTCCTGCTGGTGCACGAGGATTACCGCCAGTTGTTCGCCGAGAACGACGTGCTCTACGTCGCCGGTCACGAGCACCAGTATCTGCGCAGCCTGGTGTCGGGTTACTACGGTGGTCACTACACCGAGCTGGTCAGCGGCAACGCCTCCTACAAGGGCTACGACAGCCGCTTTGGCGAGAGTGAGCTGATCCAGAATGTGGTGATGACCAAGATCAACGACGGCAGCAACGGCTCGCTGGACGTCAACGCTTCGATCCTGACCTTTACCGGCAACCTGGTTGACTACCGCTCCTACTACGAAACCCACACCATCTTCAGCAACGAAGACGGCATGCGCGAGCTGGCCGAGCCCGAGTGGAAGCTGATCGATCGCTTCACCCGCACCACGGATCGGTGCGACAAGATTGTCTTCCCATCGAGTATTCCGGAAGGCAACCAGCTCAACATGACCCACGACAAGAGCTATCGCACCAGCCCCTGCACCTCAGCCAGTGGCTTTACCGCGCGGATTCTGGATGGCGAGAACCGTATCTTCAACCGCTACGACACCCGTACCCGCACCACCAACGTGGAACCGGGTGTCTCCACCGCCCAGTCCAACACGGCACTGGCGGCCCGTTACTACCGCTGGCTGCATATTCCGCACGCGAGTTATAACCCGAACCTCAACAACAGTCAGCGTGTGCGGCTGATCAACGCCGGTACCCCGGATGAAGAGGTGCAGATCCGCGAAACCACCATCGACCTGAAAAAGCAGGTCTCGCTGAGCTGGACCGCGGCGCAACAAGGATCGGTGTCGGACGTGCTGATCGTCAGTGGTATTCAGGGGCAGGACGGCACCTACGTCGGTGCCCGCGGCGCGACGAAGAACCTGGCGACTGATGTCGGCTTTGCCGGCAGCTATGGTGACGGCAGTGAGCTGGGCAAGCAGCCGGTGACGCTGCCGGCCGGTCGGGTCAACAGCAACTGGGTGCTGGATGACGACGGCCGCGGCGATGACTTTGTGCTGCAGTTCAACCTGCCGGCTGACGCCGATCCGGCGACCCTGAACCTGGCCCGCTGGGATGCGGTTGCAGAGGCCTGGGTTGCCGTCGCCCCCGCCAGTTGCCTGAGCAATGTCGCCTACGACAGCAGCTACCTGGACAGCCTGCCGGCTGGCGTTGCTGCCGAGTGTCCGACAGCCTCCGGTCTGGTCGATGTCGGCGTGCCGCACATCTGGGCGCGCCTGGATCAGGAAGGTGCCTACGCGCTGATCACCCGCGAGTAAGTTCGCGCGGTAAGGTGGTGCAACAACGCCCGGCGCATGCCGGGCGTTGTCGTTTCTGAGGGGCAATAAGCCTGCGCGGGTGCCGACCGGTGTCGTGTTATGGTCCAATCTGGTTGCTGCGCGCCAGACTGAGCGCGTACACCCTCCGCAACCCTTCGATATCAGCAATGAGAAACAGCATGGCCGATCCCCACCACTTGCAGCGCTTCGTTGATGCCCAGGCCGATGGCTATGCCGCTGCGCTGGCCGAGCTGCAGGCCGGACGCAAGATCTCGCACTGGATGTGGTTTGTATTTCCGCAGTTGGGCGGGCTTGGGCGCAGCAGTACCGCGCAGCTCTACGCCATCGCCGACCTGGCCGAAGCACGCGCCTATCTGGCGCATCCGCTACTGGGCGCAAGGCTTGAGGCCTGCGCTCGGGCGCTGCTGGGCTGGCCGGAACGCACGGCCTGGCAGATTCTCGGCTCGCCGGATGACCTCAAGTTGCGCTCCAGCATGACGCTGTTTGCATTGGCGGCGCCGCATAACCCGCTGTTCAGTGAGGTGCTCGATGTGTTCTGCGGCGGTGAGCCCGATGCGCGCACCCTGCAATTGCTGGGGCTGGCAGAAGGCTCAGCCACTGACCCGGATGAGGAGTCTGCCCAGCTGGCCAGCCGCACGCTGGGGCACTATCAGGCCAATGCCGAGCGCTTTCGCGAGGGCACACAGGATCACGATGTCAGCCAGAACATCGAGGCGTTGCTGCGGCACATTCAGGCGCCGGCGCCCTGGCAGATCCTTGATCTGGGCTGCGGGCCGGGGCGCGATCTGCGCACGTTTCGCGCGCTGGGTCATAACGCCGTAGGACTTGATGGTGCCGAGGCCTTTGTGCAGATGGCACGTGAGGCCAGCGGTTGCGAGGTGTGGCATCAGGACTTTCTGGCGTTGGACTTGCCGGCGGCGCGCTTTGACGGCATCTTTGCCAACGCCTGTCTGTTCCATATCCCCAGCCAGTGGCTGCCCGGTGCCTTGGCGCAATTGCATCAGACGTTGAAGCCCGGTGGTGTGCTGTTCAGTTCCAACCCGCGCGGGGAGGATCAGGAAGGCTGGAGCGGTGAGCGCTACGGTGCCTACTACCGGCTGGAGACCTGGCGTGCCTTGCTGCAGGCGGCGGGCTTTGTCGAGCTGGAGCATTACTATCGCCCAGCCGGCCTGCCGCGTGAGCAGCAGCCCTGGCTGGCGAGTGTCTGGCGAAGGGGCTGAAACGACACCGCCCGGCAATGGCCGGGCGGTGTGTTGGTGCTCTTTTGTGCTGGTCAATGGTGGATACGCCTGCGGCTTAATCCACCCTACGGGGGGCTGCCCGGTAGGGCGGACTAAGCCGCAGGCGTGTCCGCGCAACGCGTCTTTTGTCAGACCCTAGAAGTCAAAATCCACCTTGGCCCACAGTGAGCGCCCCGGCTCGTTGATGGCGATGGCATCGGCGGGATAGCCAAACGCCGAGTTGCCGGCCAGGTTGAGGTGCTCTGCGTAGGCCTTGTCGAACAGATTGTCGACACCGACGCTGAGCTTCAGCTGCTCGCTCAGGCGGTAGGCGCCGTTGAGCGAGAAGACGCCAAAGCCGGCGCTCTTGCCAATGTCCTGGCCAACCACGTTGCCGGCGCCTTCATCCACCCGGTTCTGCTCGGCGACCACGCGCCACAGGGCACCGGCGCTCCAGTCGTTGTGGGCGTAGCTCAGGCCCAGGCGGGCTTCGAGTGGCGGCATCTGTGGCAGCGGCTCGCCGTCGCTGCGGTTTTCGCCCCAGGCGTAGGCCAGGGTTGCATCGGCGTTCCAGCGCTCGGTCAGGTCATAGGCTACGCCCATCTCCGCACCGGCGATGCGCGCGTCGACGTTGTAGGCCTGGCTGCTGGACATGCCCATCATGCCGGTGGAATACCGGAACAGAATGAAGTCATCCACCTGGCCGGCGTAGGCGGAGGCCCAGGCCTGCAGGTTGTCGCGCTGATACTGGATGCCCACATCCAGCTGGGTGGTCTTCTCCGGTTCGATGCCGTCAAAGGCGTTGACCTCGCCGGTGGGCGCCAGGCTGGCGGAGAACAGCTCCCAGTAATCCGGGAAGCGCGCGGCGTGACCGAGGCCGGCGTACAGGGTGGTGGGGCTGCCTTGCAAGTCCTGCTCATAGCGCACAAAACCGCTGGGCAGGGTGTCGCTGCGGGTCTGGCCGGCGGTCGGGTTGGGGGTGGCCATGCCCATCATGCTGCTGATGGTTTGACGGTAGTCCTTGGTTTCGGCGCGATCGAGTCGGGCACCGCCAATCCAGCGGGTCCGGTCGCTGCGCTGCCAGGTGGCCTCGCTGAACAGTCCGTAGTTGTGCATGACCGCGTCCTTTTCCCAGGCGAACTGGTCTGCATCGGTGTAGCCGGTCATCATGCTGTAGCTGGACGAGCGGCCCCGGTGTTCGCTGCGCTGGGCGTCGACACCGGTGACCAGTTCGAGCTGGTCCAGCTCGAAGGTCAGCGCCAGGCGACCACCGAGTGTGCGGCGGTCAACCTGGGCGGCCATGGGCATGGGCATCATGCTGGTCGGGTCAGGCGCGCGCAGGCGGAAGTTGTCCATGATGTGGTCGGCGTAGTTGTAGTAGACCTGCGCCTCCAGCTTGTCGATGGCGCCCAGGTTGCTCTTCTCGAAACGCAGGCCCAGGCTTTCCCGCAGAAACTGGCTGCCGTCCATGCCACGGCCGGCGTAACGCGCCTCGCCGTCGCCCTTGCCGGCGGTGAACTCCAGCAGGGTGTCGGCATCGGGCGTCCAGCCAAGGGCAATGTCGCCGTTCCACTTGCTCCAGCGTGACGGCACGGTATCGCCGTTGCCGTCTTCGTAGTCGTCAGATTTGGCGTCGTTGCCGGTAAAGCGCAGGTAGCCGCTCTGGTTGCCGATGGCGGCGTCCAGGGTCTTGTCGAAGCGACCGTTACTGCCGCCCAGCACACTGGCATGGAGACGACTGCCAGGTTCATCGAACTGTTCCGGCTCGCGCTCGAACAGCACGGTGCCGGCCGAGGCTCCCGGCCCCCAGCGGACGCTCTGCGGGCCCTTGATCACGGTCAGGCGGTCGTAGGTTTCGGGCGAGATGTAGGAGCTGGGCGCGTCCATGCGGTTGGGGCAGGCGCCGATCATCTGCCCGCCATTGGCCAGCAGGTTGATGCGCGAGCCGAACATGCCGCGCAGCACGGTGTCGCCGTTGGTGCCACCGCTGCGGATGGCGGAGAAACCGGGGATGGTCTTCAGATAGTCGGTGGCGTCGCTGGCTGGAATGGGCTGACGCGGGTCTTTCGGGTCGGCAATGATGGTCAGCGGTGAGCTTTGCTGCACGGCGGTCACGACCACCGGGGGCAGCTGAATCAGCGCCGGCTGATGGTCATGTTCATGTTGCGCATGGCCCTCATGAACGGCTTGCGCGTTGGCACCCAGGCTGGTCAGCAGCAGGGCGAAGGCGGCTTGCCAGCGCAGGCTGGCGTTGGTCCGGGTAAAACGGTTGGCATGTTGCATTGTTGTCATCCACACAGTGGCCACTGCGGCGCAGGCGCGCCGGGCCGAAATCAGAAAAAGGTGATGTGAGGGTGACGCAACGCACGGCCGATGGCCGCAGAGGCTCAGACGGCGCGTGGCGTGGCGTCGAGCGTGTGTGGTGAGGCGCGGGGGTTGATGGCGGGCCAGACCTTGCGCGGCGGCGGACGGGCCCATTGGCCGCTGGGCTGGGCACTGACAGTGGTAAAGGGCAGGTAGTTCAGCGTCCAGCCCTGTGACGCCAGCGGCGCGGCGTGGCCGACAGAGGAGCACAGCGGGCAACCCGGTTGCAGGTCGCTCATCTGCTGCTGACTGCCGTCATCCAGATCGATACTGCTCTGGAAGCTGCTCAGGTAGCAGGCGGGTATACCGGTGCCGCTGAGATACTGGCCGCTCATCTGCCCCTGATGTAAACCGCAGGTAAGCAAACCCAGCAAGGTGCACAGATAGAGCACCAGGACGAGGCTGTGATGGTGGCGGCGGGGCAGAGTCATGCGCGGAATTCTAGCACTCCGCGCCCTTTTCCGTACTCCGTATCCTGTGGCTGTTTGCCGCACGCCGGATGTCAGGCGTCGAAGCGGTCCGGCTCCTCGGCAAACGGCAACTGGGCGGCCTGTTCCAGCTCATCGCCGGGGTGATTGGCCAGGCAGGTTTGTACCGCGATGTACAGGCCCAGCAGGGTCAGCAATCCCGAGACTTCTGCAATCAGCATCGTTACTTCCTCCGTTATATCAACTGGCGGTAGCCAGATAGGTGGTTGCAGTCTGCTCCGCCTTTGCCTGCCGCACTGTGCGCCAGGTATTCCAGGCCATGCACAGCATGCCGGTCAGGAAAAAGGCGCCGCCGATCACGCGGACGACATAGCCCGGGTGGCTGGCCTCCAGCGCCTCCACGAAGCTGTAGGTCGGCGTACCATCCACGTTGACGGCTCGCCACATCAGGCCCTGGGTAATGCCGTTCACCCACATCGATACGATATAGAGCACGGTGCCGATGGTGGCCAGCCAGAAGTGCAGATTGATCAGGCCGGTGCTGTACATTTTCTCCGTGCCGAAGACCTTCGGGATCAGATGGTACAGCGAGCCAAAGGTGATCAACGCTACCCAGCCCAGCGCCCCCGCATGGACGTGGCCGATGGTCCAGTCAGTATAGTGCGACAGTGCGTTAACGGTTTTGATCGCCATCATCGGCCCTTCAAAGGTCGACATGCCGTAGAAGGCGAGTGCGACCACCAGAAAGCGCAGAATCGGATCGGTGCGCAGCTGATGCCAGGACCCCGACAGCGTCATCATGCCGTTGATCATGCCGCCCCAGCTGGGGGCCAGCAGGATCAACGACATCACCATGCCGAGCGACTGCGCCCAGTCCGGCAGCGCGGTGTAGTGCAGGTGGTGGGGGCCGGCCCAGATGTACAGGCTGATCAGCGCCCAGAAGTGCACGATCGACAGCCGGTAGGAGTAGACCGGGCGATTGACCTGCTTGGGCACGAAGTAATACATCATGCCGAGAAAACCGGTGGTCAGGAAAAAACCGACCGCGTTGTGCCCATACCACCATTGCACCATGGCATCGGTGGCCCCGGCGTAGACAGGGTAGGACTTGAACCAGCTGACCGGAATGGCCGCGTGGTTGACGATGTGCAGCACTGCGATCACCAGAATGAAGGCACCGAAGAACCAGTTGCCAACGTAAATGTGGCGGCTCTTGCGGCGCATCAGCGTGCCGAAGAACACGATGGCGTAAGCCACCCAGACAATCGCCATGAGTACCGCGCCGGTAAACTCGAGTTCGGCGTATTCCTTGGTGGTGGTCAGGCCCTGGGGCAGGGTTACCAGCATGGTCACGATGACTGCCTGCCAGCCCCAGAAGGTGAACGCGGTCAGGCGCGGCGCGATCAGCGCCGCCTGGCAGGTGCGCTGAACGACGTAGTAGCTGGCGGCAAACTGCGCGCTGCCGGCAAAACCGAAGATCACCAGACTGGTGTGCAGTGGTCGCAGCCGACCAAAGGAGGTCCACGGCAGGTCCAGGTTCAGCGCTGGCCAGACCAGTTGCGAGGCGACCAGCAGGCCGACGGACATGCCGATCACGCCCCAGACCACGGTCATAATGGTGAACTGGCGCACCACCTTGTAGTTGTACCCTTGCGCAGCAGAGTTCTGCATCTTCAACCCCTTCATGGCAGTGACACGACGCATGTCGCGATAACGCCTGCACTCTAGGGTTTAGCGCCAGTACAAAACAGACTCAGAAATGGCCGCAAAAAGCAGATCAGATAGGGCTGCGCTCAGAAGGCGGCGAGCAAGCGTCCGAGGGTTGCCATGGCCTGTTCGCAGCGCTCATCCCATGGCGTGCCGTAGTTCAGTCGCGCGCAGTTGCGGTAGTGCCGGTTGGCCGAGAAGATCGGCCCCGGTGCCAGGCTGATGCCCTGCGCTAGCGCGTGCTGGAACAGCTGCAGCGAGTCCACCCGCTCGGGAAATTCGAACCACAGAAAATACCCGCCATTGGGGCGGCTGACCCGGGTCTCACGGGGGAAGTGCCGCGCGGCAGAAGCCAGCATGGCCCGTTGCTGGCTCTCCAGTGCATGGCGCAACTTGCGCAGGTGACGGTCGTAGCCGCCGTGCTGCAGGTAGTCGGCCAGCGCGGCCTGAGTGGGTACCGACGGGGAAATGGTGGTCATCAGCTTGAGACGGCTGACCTGTTCGGCAAAGCGCCCGGCCGCTACCCAGCCGACCCGATAACCGGGTGCCAGACACTTGGAGAACGAGCCGCAGTGCATTACCAGCCCGTCGGTATCAAAGCTTTTGACCGGTCTGGGTGGCTTGGCGCTGAAGTACAGTTCGGCGTAGACATCGTCCTCGATCATCGGCACCTGATGCTGCTTGAGCAGGGCATACAGCTGCTTTTTCTTGGCGTCGCTCATACTGGCGCCCAGCGGGTTCTGCAGGCTGCTCATAAACCAGCAGGCCTTGATCGGAAAGCGCTGCAGGCTGTCGGCCAGGCTGTCGAGGTCGATGCCTTCGCGTGGATGCACCGGGATCTCGACCGCCTTGAGCTGCAATCGCTCCAGCACCTGCAAGGTGGCGTAAAACGCCGGGCTTTCGATGGCGACCAGGTCACCGGGCTGGGTGACCGACTGCAGGCACAGGTTGAGCGCTTCCATCGCGCCATTGGTGATCACCAGTTCTTCCATCGGCAGCAGCATGCCGCTGACCATATAGCGCAGGGCGATTTGGCGGCGCAGGTCGGGGTTGCCGGCGGTCATGTCGGCAATCACCGAGTGGGGCTTCATGTCCCGTGCGCTGCTGGCCAGCGAGCGCGACAGCCGCGCCAGCGGAAACAGATCCGGGCTCGGGAAGGCCGAGCCGAAAGCGACCATCTCCGGGTCCTTGAGTGAGCCAAGGACCGAGAAGACCAGTTCGCTGACGTCCACGTCGACGCTGCTGGAGGCGTAGGGGCTGATGTTCGGCTCGCTCAACTGGCGCCGTGCCAGCGCGTGGACAAAGTAGCCCGAGCGGGGGCGGGCCTGAATCAGACCGCGATCTTCCAGCAGGTAGTAGGCCTGAAAGACGGTCGATGGACTGACCCCGTAGGTGCGGCTGGCGTGCCGCACCGAGGGGATCTTTTCGCCGGGGGCGATGACCCCGGTGCGGATCAGCTCGGCGATGTCGTCGGCCAGCTTTTCGTAGCGTTTCATCCCGTTCTGCGACTCTGAAGGAGGTGTCCGCCACTCTAGGTCATCACGCGCGCGCATGCGATATCAACGCGTCATCGGTGAGACAAAGGTACTCTCGTCGCTGACCTTGCTCGCTGTGTCGTTCAGATCCTGCACTACAAACGCCAGCGGCTCGCTGCCGGCGGCAGCGTTCGGATCGCGGCGGCTGACCCGCACGGCGACGGTGCGGGTTTCGCCGGCGGCGACCTGCAGGTTGCCCAGACCTTGCGTGTTGAACCGCTCGGCGCCTTCCAGGTTGATGCTGTACTCACGGGGCTGCTGGGTCTTGTTCAGCACCTTGAGGGTGTAGATGTTTTCGATCTCGCCGTTGCTGTTGGCGCGGAACACGCTGCGGTCCCGGCTGATATCCAGATCGATCAGTGGGCGTTCCTGCAGGCCCCACACCAGTCCGCCGATCATCAGCAGCATGGCAATGGCGTAGCCGACCAGGCGCGGCCGCAGCCAGTGGGTTTTGCCGCCGGCCAGCGCGCGCTCGGAGGTATAACGAATCAGCCCGCGCTGATAGCCCATCTGATCCATGATGCCGTTGCAGGCGTCGATGCAGGCGCCACAGCTGATGCAGTCGATTTGCAGGCCGTCGCGGATGTCGATGCCGGTCGGGCAGACCTGCACGCAGACGGTGCAGTCGATGCAGTCACCGAGCCCGGCGGCAGCCGGATCGCTGTTCTTCTTGCGCGGGCCGCGGGCTTCGCCGCGTGCGGCGTCGTAGGTCACAAGCAGCGTGTCGGCATCAAACATCGCGCTCTGGAAGCGGGAATACGGGCACATGTGCAGGCATACCTGCTCGCGCAGCCAGCCGGCGTTGAAGTAGGTGGCGGCGGTAAAGCACAGCAGCCAGAATGCGGTGGTCGCGCCGACCTGCCAGCTCAGCAGGTCGGCGACCAGATCGCGCACCGGGGTGAAGTAACCGATGAAGCCGATGGCGGTAGCCAGACTGATCGCCAGCCAGAGCCCGTGCTTGGCGCCGCGGCGCAGCAGTTTGTTGAGCGACCAGGGCGCGGCGTCCAGGCGAATGCGCTGGTGGCGCTCGCCTTCGGTGACTTTCTCCACCCACATGAACATCCAGGTCCAGACGCTCTGCGGGCAGCTGTAGCCGCACCAGACCCGGCCGGCGACCACGGTGATAAAGAACAGGCCGAAGGCGGCAATCATCAGAATCGCCGACAGCAGGATGAAGTCCTGCGGCCAGAAGGTCGCGCCGAAGATATGGAACTGCTTGCTGTCCAGATCCCAGAGCACGGCCTGCTGGCCGTTCCAGTCGATCCAGGCGGTACCGAAGAACAGCAGCATCAGTGCACCGGCTCCGAGCAGGCGCAGGTTGCGGTACAGGCCCTTGAAACTGCGGGTATGAATGGGTCCGCCCTGCTGGGCGGGCGTCAGGTCTTTCAGGGGAATATGGCTGGTCATGGCATCACGGCTCTTGGATTTTCAGGCTGTGGCGATGATGCGGGGATAGCTGATCTGGTAACAGATTCAGATTGGACGCAAAAAACCATATCAGATGGAGCGGTCCGTGCCGTTGGTCGGCACAGCGTGTTTGCCTTCTCTGCGCATGCACGAAGCCGTAGTGCGGACTAAGCCAAAGGCGTGTCCGGGTATGCTTTTCATGGGCGCTGACGGCAGGCTTTGTGAGGACTCAAAAAGGTCTAAGGCTAACTTTAGGCGTCTCTCGTTTGCCTGCCGACTTTCATCAGGCGAGGGCCCGCGGGCTGCTTCTGAATCAGCCTTTCGCCTTCACGGCGAGCCAAGGGGGGCTGCTGGCCCAGCCCCCCAAGGGAAGCGCTTACCCATTCCGCATGCCCTCTGCGAGTGCTCAAGCGTGCAGATGCAAGGCGCGATGTGCGGCCAATAGTGGTTCTATTGGCAAGCAGCGCAACGCAGCAGATGCATGCTTGAGCGCCCGCCCTGCGGGGCGTTCATGCTGGGCCGCACTCTGCGTTGTGGTCTCTCGACAGGTCCCGGCCTTCGAAACCACGCCTTGATTGCAGCCCAGCTTGAACGCCAGAGGGTATGTGGAATGGGTTAGCGCTTCCCTGTATCCCCCGGGGCACCCGGCTACGCGGCCCTTCGGGTTCGCTGTGTTGCTCGGTTTGACGGGGATCGGCAGAACTCGGCTCTGCGAGCCTCAGACAGGCTGCCGCTCTTCTTCCCGCCAAACCTGCGCTACTCGCCCGCGTAAACGGGACGAAACCCAGTGCACACTCAATCCTTCAAGTATTTGGTCAACAGCCGCACTGCAACCGCATGCGGTGTTGCCTTGCGCTTTAGGAAAAACAGCGCTTTCAGCACAACTGATACGGTTTTTTTAGCAGGATCTGAGGCTGGTATGGGCTCAGCTGCATCCGCATAGTGGCCGCCTTGATGATACTGTGCGGGAGGCCTGCTGCTGGCGGGAACTGCCGCCTGCCGAGAGGTGAGCATGTACCACTACGATGAGTATGACCGGGCGCTGGTTGCCGAGCGGGTGGCCCAGTTTCGTGATCAGATCAGCCGGCGGCTGAGCGGCGAGCTGAGCGAGGAAGAATTTCTGCCGCTGCGCCTGCAGAACGGCCTGTATCTGCAACGGCATGCCTACATGCTGCGGGTGGCGATTCCCTACGGCACGCTGTCGGCGGATCAGTTACGCGCGCTGGCGGGCGTCGCCCGCGACTTTGACCGCGGCTACGGCCACTTCACCACGCGTCAGAATATTCAGTTCAACTGGATCGAGCTGGAGCAGGTGGGCGACATTCTGGCCCGGCTGGCGGCGGTCGACATGCACGCGATTCAGACCTCCGGCAACTGTGTGCGCAATATCAGCACCGACGCCTTTGCCGGGGTGGCTGCCGATGAGGTGCTCGACCCGCGGCCGCTGGCCGAGATTCTGCGCCAGTGGTCGACGATCAATCCGGAGTTTCTCTACCTGCCGCGCAAGTTCAAGATCGCTCTGTGCTCGGCCAGCGAAGACCGTGCGGCGGTGATGATGCACGACATCGGGCTCTATCTGTACCGGGATGCCGCGGGCGAGATGCTGTTCGACGTCATGGTCGGCGGCGGCCTGGGGCGTACGCCGATTCTGTCGCAGCCGATCCGTCGGGCGCTGCCCTGGCAGCACCTGTTGTCCTACGTCGAGGCGGTGCTGCGGGTTTATAACCGCCACGGCCGCCGGGACAACAAGTACAAGGCGCGCATCAAGATTCTGGTCAAGGCGCTCGGCATCGACGCTTTTGCCCGCGAGGTCGAGGCCGAGTGGGAGCACATCAAGGATGGCCCCGCCGAGCTGACCCGCGACGAGTACGAGCGCGTCGCGGCCAGCTTTCAGCCGCCGAGCTATCCGCCGCAGCCAGCGGTGGACCTGGAATTTGGCAGCGCGCTGGCGCGCGACGCCGGGTTTGCCCGCTGGGTGCAGCGCAACACCCAGGCACACAAGCGACCGGGCTACGTGTCGGTCACGCTGTCGACCAAACCCGGCGCCGACATGCCGCCCGGTGACGTGACTGCCGAGCAGATGGAGCAGGTGGCGCTGATGGCCGAGCGCTTTGGCTTCGGCGAGATTCGGGTCGCCCACGAACAGAATCTGGTGCTGCCGGATGTCGCCAAGGCAGACCTGTACGCGCTCTGGCAGCAGACCTGCGAGTTCGGCCTGGCGACACCCAATATCGGCCTGCTGACCGACGTGATTGCCTGCCCCGGCGGCGATTACTGTTCGCTGGCTAACGCCAAGTCCATCCCGGTGGCGCAGGCGATTCAGCAGCGCTTTGCCGACCCCGAGCTGCTGCAGGATCTGGGCGAGATCAGCCTGAACATTTCCGGCTGCATGAACGCCTGTGGTCATCATCACATTGGCAATATCGGCATTCTTGGCGTCGATAAAAACGGCAGCGAGTGGTACCAGCTCACCATCGGTGGGGCGCAGGGCAAGCAGAGCGCGTTGGGCAAGGTTATCGGTCCGGCCTTCAGTGCCGAGGACGTGCCCGAGGTGATTGCCCAACTGGCCGAGGTGTACCGCGAGCAGCGGCAGGGCACGGAGCGCTTTGTCGATACCGTCGCGCGTATCGGCCTCGCCCCGTTCAAGGCGCGGGTGTATCCGGCGCAGGAGGTGCGCGCATGAACAATCTGATACGCCTCACCGAGCATGGGCCTGAACGGGTGAATGAGGACCTGTGGACGCTGGCGCTGACCGGTGAGGAGCCCGCCGATGGTCCCCGGATTCTCAGTCTGGACGGCTGGCTGCAATCCCAGTCCGAGGCGGTGCTGAGCGGCCTTGAACCCAGTGCCGACGCGGTCTGCCTGCAACCCGATGACGAGGCCGAGCGGCTGCAACCCTATCTGGCGGTACTGCCGCTGATTGCCGTGCTGTTCCCGAGCTTTCGCGACGGCCGTGGCTACAGCCAGGCTTACCTGCTGCGCACCCGCATCGGCTGGACCGGCGAACTGCGCGCGGTGGGGGATGTGCTGCGTGATCAGCTCAGCCACATGCGCCAGTGCGGCTTTGATGCCTTTGCCGTGCGCGAAGACAAATCTGTCGAGGATGCCATCAAGGGGCTGAGCGGCATGAGCGTGCTCTATGGGCGCTCGGCGATTGAGCCGCGGCCGCTGTTTCGTCGACGGACCAGCACATGCTGAAGGGGCTGCTCTTGCTGGTGGTGATGCAGGCGGTTGGTGCGTTGCTGCAGGCTGTCTGGTTGCCGATGCTGCCCGCGCCGGTCATCGGCTTGCTGCTGCTGTTGGCGTTGCTGGTGCTGCTGGGTCGGATTCCTGAGTGGCTGGAGCAGGCCAGTGCGGCATTGCTCGGCTATCTGCCGCTGATGCTGGCGATTCCGGCGACCGGTATTCTGCTCGGCGGTGATGTGCTGCTGGCGCAACTGCCTGCGATTGGCGCGGGGTTGGTCGTATCGCTGCTGCTGTGCATTCCGCTGTGCGGCGTGCTGATGCAACGGCTGATGACCGGGAGGCGTGAGGATGACTGACGCGCTGCTGCAGGTGGTCCATGCGCCACTGACCGCCATCGCGCTGACGCTGGCGGCTTTTGTGTTTGCGCTCTGGCTTTACCGGCGCACCGGCTGGCTGGTGCTGCAGCCGGTATTGATTACCATGCTGCTGATTATTGCCGGTATCCGCCTGTTGCAGCTGGATTATGCCGCCTACCGTGAAGCTGTTGTGCCCATCGCCTGGTTGCTCGGGCCCACCACGGTCGCGCTGGCGGTGCCCCTGTATCGGAATCTGCGGCGTATTCGCGCCAATCTCTGGCCGGTGCTGGTGACACTGCTGGTCGGTGGGGGCGCCAGCGTGGCCTTGACCTTGCTCGCCGCCTGGTTACTGGGGGCAGACCTGTCGGTGCTGATGACCCTGGCGACCAAGTCGGTGACCATGCCGATTGCCATGCCGCTGGCCGAGCAACTGGGCGGGCTGGCGGCGCTGGCCGCCGTGCTGGTGATGTTGACCGGTGTATTGGGCACCGTCATGTTGCCGCCGTTGCTGACGCTCGCCGGGGTCAATCACCCGGCGGCGCGGGGCATGGCCTACGGCATGAATGCGCATGCGGTGGGCACGGCCCGGGCGCTGGAGGAGGGCGATGAATGTGCGGCCTTTTCTGCGCTGGCGATGGGCGCGCTGGGTGTGCTGACCGCCTTGCTGCTGCCTGCAGCGGTGCTGGGATGGCAGCTGATCAGCGGCTGACCGGCCCTCAGCTGCCGGCGGTCAGATGGCGCGCGATGCCGCGTTTGAGCGGGTTGAGCTGCTGCGCCGCGCGCAGGGCCGCGCCGCGCAACAGGCGCATGGGCAGGCGGTCATTGGTGTAGCAGCCAACCAGCAGGTTGGTGGCCTGGTAGAGCGGCCAGGTGGCCAGGCGCTGCTGGCGCTCATAGCGGTTCAGCAGGGCAATGGAGCCGATATCGCGGTTGCGCCTATGGGCGTCGAGCAGCAGCGTACTCAGGCGCTGCACACTGCCCAGGCCGAAGTTGAAACCATGCGCGGTGACCGGGTGCATGCCGACGGCGGCGTCGCCGATCAGGGCGCTGCGATGTGCGGTCAGGTGGCTGGCGTAGGCACCCACCAGCGGATAGACATGCCGCTCGCTGACCAGCGTCATGCCACCGAGTCGGTCGGCAAAACGGTGTTCCATTTCGGTAGCAAACTCGGTGGCGCTCATCTGCTGCAGCCGCTCGATATCCCGAGGCGGCAGGGTGACCACCACCGAGGATTGACGACCATTGAGTGGCAGCAGCGCCAGGGTCTGACCGTAGCCAAACCATTCCCAGGCGACCTGCTGGTGGTCGGCGTCGTGCTGCATGCGGCAGACCAGCATACTTTTACCGAAGTCCTTCATCTGCGCACCGATGCCCAGCAGGCGTCGGGTCTCGGAAAAGCGGCTGTCTGCGGCCACCAGCAGGCTGCACTCCAGCGTGCTGCTGTCATCCAGCGCCAGCTCAATGCCGCCGCTATGCTGGCGCAGGTGGCGCAAGCGGGTGCCGGCGCGCACGGTGGCAGTGCCGGCGGCCTGCAGGCTGTCCCAGGCGGCCTGGCGGATGGCGCGATTGGCGACCAGGTGGCCGAGGTGATCGCTGCCGGCGTGGCGCGCCTGGATCTGCAGGGCGAACGGCGAGGGGCCGTTGAACACCTGGGCGTCGCGCAGCAATGCGACATCGTCGGCGGGCAAACGGTCCCAGATATCCAGCTGCTGCAGTAACCTGCGCGAGGCGTGGGTCAGGGCGATCTCGCGGCCGTCAAAGGCGGGGGCAGCCAGCGCAGACTCGGGCTGACGCTCGATCAGCGTGACCGCAAGGCCGCTGTCGGCCAGTGACCGGGCCAGACACAGGCCGCTGGGGCCAGCGCCGATGATGGCGATATCGCAGTGCATGACAGTCGCTCCTTCGAGGATGGAGAACGCAGTCTAGACACTTTGCTGCCCTGTTTAATTGTCCTGGGTCAGTGGTTGCCCCGAGTCGGTGCAGGCGGTGATGAGTGCGCTGCGCGGCGCGAGCCGTGTCGATGCCGCGTCGGCCGGACCTTTAGGGCTGAAACAGACCAAAAGGTACAAAACTTGCTGTATTCAGTGCCGCGCTGTTCCCTTACCTCCGTCAAGTGGATGCCCCTATGAGCAAGCCCCTGGTCCGCTGGGACCTCAACCCGCGCCGCACCGCGGTGATCGTCGTCGATATGCAGAAGGTCTTCTGCGAGCCGGACGGCGCTCTCTACGTGCCGAACACCGCCAAGATCATTCAGCCCATTCAGGCACTGGTCGATGCCGCCCGTGGCGTCGATGTGCCGGTGATTTACCTGCGTCACATCGTGCGTGGCGACGGCAGTGATACCGGCCGTATGCGTGATCTGTACCCCAACGTGGACGAGATTCTGGCTCGCAGCGAGCCGAACGTGGAGGTCATCGACGCGCTGGCGCCGCAGCCGGGTGACGTGGTCATCGACAAGCTGTTCTACAGCGGCTTTCACAGCACCGATCTGGACACGGTGCTGCGCGCCCGCGACGTGGACACCATCATCATCTGCGGCACGGTGACCAACGTCTGCTGCGAAACCACCATCCGCGACGGCGTGCATCGGGAATACAAGGTGATCGCCCTGAGCGACGCTAACGCGGCGATGGACTACCCGGATCTGGGCTTCGGCGCCATCAGTGCCGAGGAGATTCAACGTATCTCGCTCAGCACCATTGCCTATGAGTTTGGCGAGGTAACGACGACAGCGGATGTCATTAGCCGCCTGACAGCCGCTTAAGCCGCCAGCCAGCGCATCAGCAACGCGTACTGCATATCGGCCAGCGGCGGGCGCGGAATACGCACCCGGTGGCCGTTGCCCGGCGCCACCTCAATGGCGTTGCCGTTACGATCCAGCAGGGTTTCCAGTACAAAACTGTGGTTGCCCTGCGGGGTCATCAGCTCCAGCTGGTCGCCGATGGCAAAGCGGTTTTTCACCTCGATCTCGATCCAGTCGCGATCTTCCCCGGCCAGTTCACCGACGAACTGGTGACGGCTCATGCGCGAGGCGCCCTGTTCGTAGTTCTGATACACCCCGGGTGGGTGACGGCGGTAGAAGCCTTCGGTGTAGCCACGGTTGGCGAGGCTTTCCAGGTCGTCCATCAGGCCCAGATTGAACGGGCGTCCGGCGACCGCGTCGTCGATCGCCTGGCGGTAGACCTGCACCGTGCGGGCAACATAGAAATGCGATTTGGTGCGTCCCTCGATCTTCAGTGAGTCCACACCCATCTGCACGAAGCGTTCGACGTGCTGCACTGCGCGCAGGTCTTTGGAGTTCATGATGTAGGTGCCGTGCTCATCTTCCTCAATGGCCATCGGCTCGTCGGGTTTGTCGTGCTGGGTGATGATCTGCACCGGCTGTGCAACCGGCTCGATATTGCCTTCGGCAGTTTCGACCGCGGGTTTTACGTCATATTGCCAGCGGCAGGCGTTGGTGCAGGCGCCCTGGTTGGCGTCGCGGTGGTTGAAGTAGCCGGACAGCAGGCAGCGGCCGGAGTAGGCGATGCACAGGGCGCCGTGGACAAACACTTCCAGGCCGACATCCGGGCAGCGCTGACGGATCTCTTCAACCTCCTCCAGTGACAGCTCGCGCGACAGAATGATGCGCTCCAGCCCCAGCTGCTGCCAGAACTTGACCGTCGCCCAGTTCACCGCGTTGGCCTGCACCGAGAGGTGTACCGGCAGCTCCGGCCAGCGCTCGCGCACCAGCATGATCAGCCCTGGGTCCGACATGATCAGCGCATCCGGCCCCATGGCGACCACGGGTTCCAGGTCGCGCAGGTAGGTAGCGACCTTGCTGTTGTGCGCTGCAATATTGCTGGCCAGATAGAACTTTTTTCCGAGTGCGTGGGCTTCCTTGATGCCCTCGGCCATGACTTCCGGGTTGTGAAAGTCGTTCTCGCGCACGCGCAGGCTGTAGCGCGGCTGACCGGCGTAAACCGCGTCGGCGCCATAGGCGAAGGCGTAGCGCATGGCCTTGAGGGTGCCGGCGGGGGCCAGCAGTTCGGGGGCATTGGGCATGATCGGGACCTGCGAAAAAAGGTCGCAGCTTAGTGGCTTGGTCTGTCTGACGTATTGACCGAGATCAGGGCTTCCCTTGGCCGCTGCCGGTGGATGACGCACAATGCCGGCTTCCTTGGGATGAGCCCGACTTATGGATATCAGCCTCGCCAGAACCTTTCTTGAAGTTGTCCGCAGCGGCAGCCTGATTGCAGCCTCCGAGCAGTTGCACGTCACTCAGGCGGCGGTGACGGCGCGTATTCAGAGCCTGGAGTCGCAGCTCAACTGCCGCCTGTTTGTGCGCAACCGGGGCGGCGCGCGACTGACGGCCGATGGCGAGCTGTTTGTCACCTACGCCAATCAGCTGGTGCAGACCTGGGAGGCAGCGCAGCGGGATTTGCCGTTGGCCAGCGGTATCGACAATGTGCTGCATCTGGGCTGCGAAACCAGTCTCTATAACCCGCTGATGCTGCATTGGGTGCGCTTGCTGCGCACGGAGCTGGGTGCTCAAGCGGTGCGTGCCGAGGTGGGCGAGGGCGCGTTGCTGCAGCGCCGGCTGGAGCAGGGCACGCTGGATGCTGCGCTGGTGTTTCAGCCGAGTTACTGGCCGGGGCTGCAGGTCGAGGAGCTGTTGGAAGAGAAGCTGATTCAGGTATGTCTGCCGAGCCAGCCCGAGCCCTATATCTACATCGACTGGGGGGACGCCTTTCGCCAGCAGCATGATCGCGCCCTGCCGGACAAGGCCAAGGCTGAACTGACCTTCAATCTGGGGCCGATGGCCCTGCAGTACCTGCTCAGCTGCGGCGGCAGTGGTTATTTTCGTACCCGGGTGGTGCAGAGCTATCTGGACAGTGGACAGCTGCAGCGGGTGCCCCGGGCACCGGAATTCAGCTTCCCGACCTGGCTGGTCTACTCTCGCGAGCGTGACAGTGCGGTACTGCAGCAGGCGATCACGCTACTGCGTCAGGCCGCGACGGACAGCCATGACTGGTCACAGCGCTGGGACTGATCCGCTGCGGGTCAGGCGCCCAGCACCATGCTGCGTTGCAGCGCCGCAATCAGGTCGGTCTGGGTGACCATGCCGACCAGCTTTTCCTCATCGACTACCGGCAGACAGTGCAGGCCCTGGCTCGACAGCATGGGAGTCAGCTCACTGATAGGCAGTTGCGGCGACACCGCGATGACGGGCGAGGTCATCACGTCGCTCAGCGGTGACTTGTCGCCGCCGCCCCGGCGCAGCAGGCGGAAACTGCCGCTGCGGCCGACAAAGTTGGCCAGGTCAGTCAGGCTGACGATGCCCACCAGTTGCCGCTCGGCGTCGAGCACCGGCAACACCCGCAGGCGGTGAGCGTGCAACAGATCCAGCGCCTCGCGCACCCGCGTCTCGGGCGCAGCGCAGCGCAGGTCGCGGGACATGATGTCGGCCACCTGGATGCCCCCCAGGCTGCGACGCCGGGCGGCATCCTCGACCTTGCGCACCAGCTGCGTCAGGTCTTCGCGGGTCAGGTCGACAAAACCGCCAAAGTCATCCAGCGCGGCGTCCAGATCCGCATCGGTAAAGCCTACGCGCATCTCTGGCATGCTGTCGCTGGTGTGATGCAGGTCGACCTGCGGTTGCGGTCGCTTGGGATATCGTACGCCGGTCAGATTGTTGTAGAGCAGGGCAATGGCCAGCAGCGAGAGGGCGTTGAGCATCACCGGCAGCACGGCTTTTTCGCCCAAGGCCTGCAGCGCCGGCCCGGCCAGCACCACGCACAGCGCCACGGCACCGCCCGGTGGGTGCAGGCAGCGCAGGGCAAACATGGCTATCAGCGACAGGGCGACCGCCAGTGCGGCCATTTCCAGACTGTGGCCGCCGAGCTGCGCGACCAGCGTCGCTACCACGGCGGATACCAGGTAACCACCACAGATCGACCAGGGCTGGGCCAGTGCGCCGGAGGGCACGGAAAACAGCAGAATGGCCGAGGCGCCTACCGGGCCGATCAGCAGGGTGGCCACGGCGGCGCCAAACATCAGCTGGCATACCCAGACGCTGACAAATAGCCCAATGGCCGCGCCGCAGGTGGCGCGCAGCCATTCGCGCGGACGGCTGTTGAGTTGCCGCGCGCCGAGTAGCGTGAGGCGTTGAGGGGGCTGGCTGGCAGGCAGATTGCTGGTGTCGGTCATGGTATCGCTTGTTGCAGATGAAGAGGGGCAGGGCGGTCAGTGTGTCTTGCGCTCGGGGGCGTCGGGTGGTGCATCGACAAAGCGCCACAGGCAGCAGCAGATGCCGCACCACAGCAGCAGGGTGAGCAGCAGGAGCAGCAGCGTCATGCCGGAATACGCCGCTGAGCCAAGACACCCGTATCGCGAGGTCCGAAGGGAGAAGCGCGGAGGCAGGGCGCAAGGTTGGCAGTGAGGATCATGGCGGCTCTAACGCAGGTGTTGGCTCGAGAGGTGAGCAGGGTTAGTGTGCCGCCATCTTGCATTTAAGAATAATCAATAATAATTGCCTTAAAGTTAGATTTATTTGAATTTATTTCTCCGCTCTCAGGGCTGACGGGGCGAGGCCGCACCGCTGACCGCCTGGTAGCCCTGGTGCCAACGCCGGAGATGCCCTGCCAGCCGGCTCAGTAGAGGTTGTGCTTGTAGTCCTCACTCAGCCCGTGCTCCAGTGCGCCGGGAACGGCGATGGCCGCGCGGACCTTGTCCCCGGCTTCACCGCCGCTGCGGTTGAGCTGGATATGCGCCTTGAAGATATCTGCCCCGTTCAGCCCCGCGGGTGCACCGACGACCGGCCAGAGGCGAGCCCGGGCCAGGGCCGGACTGTGGCGCAGGGCGATGCTGTCGACGCTCATGCGGGTGACCAGCTTGGGGGTTGCTTCCCGTACTCGGAAGGCGGCGCGCAGGTTGTCGCTGGTGCTCAGTTCAGCCGTGCCGCGCGCCTCCACGACCTGCAAGCAGCCGGGGATCATTGCCAGCAGGGCGATCCGCGGTTGCGAAACGATATTGCGAAAGCTGTCGATGCGGCGATTGCCGGGGCGGTCGGCAAAGCAGACATGCTGCTCGCTCGCCTTTAGCAGTGCGCCTGCGGGATCGCCCTTGGGGCTGAGGTCGGCGCTGCCGTCAGCGGCCTGGGTCGCCAGCGTCATAAAGCGGCTGGCGGCCAGAAAGGCCGATGGCTGGGTTGGCGTGTTCGGGCTGCTGGCCGGTTGCCAGAAGTCCGACCGCATCAGCGCCTTGGCGCAGTGCAGGAAGCACTCGGCTACCTGCAGCCGAGCCATGTCGTCCTCGATCGCCAGCACCGTGCCGTTGATGCGCAGGGTTTCGTTCATGCCTGACACCAGCAGCAGCGCGCCAAAGGACGCACCGGAGCGTACCGCCGCGCTGTCATCCAGCAATGCCAGCGGCAACAGCAGGTGGTGAGCGTCGGGTATCTGTACAAAGCCTTGCGGCCCGCCTCCCAGCGTAACGCTGATGTCGGTGTCCTGACTCAGGGTCAGGCACACGAGGGGGGACAGGCCGATCCAGCGCTGGGCATGGCTGTCCAAATGGTCGATGACCTTCAGATCGCGCGGTGCATTCAATTGGCCGACAACAGCCTGAACCTGCTCGGGCGTGGTTAACGCGTCGCTCATGTCACCTCCTGTGCGGGCGATTGTGTGATGCCAAGGAGGTTCAGTGTGGATAACGCCTGGCCCAAGCGCAAGGCGTTAATGCGACTCATTTTTATTGCTCGGCCGCTGTGCAGTCCATCCCCCGCCCGCTCTGGGCTGCAGGGTGATCGGTCGTTGAGTGGCGTCTGCGGGGGCGGAAAAAACCTGCCGTCAATTGATCTCGATCAAGATGTCACCGCCATTTGTATCGGCAGAATGCGCCCATGTTGTGTTTGTTTTTTGTTTTTATACTACATAGTGTGCCTTGGAGGCGTGAATGGATATGCGGACGCAGAGCTGGCCACGGTGGCTGAACAAGCGCGATGGCAGTCGGGTAGCCTTTGATTCAGGCAAGATCGAGCGGGCCATCGAACGTGCTGGTGCGGCCACCGGGGAGCTGGGCGTCGCACAGGCGCATATCCTCACCCGCGCGGTCATGCCGCTGTTGCCCGAAGGGCCGGAATTGACGGTGGAGCAGATTCAGGACTGTGTCGAGCGCGTGTTGATGGAGGCCGGTTACTACCCCACCGCTCGCGCCTATATTGTCTATCGCGAACGCCACGGACGGTTGCGGCGGGAGCGGCGCAGCCTGGTGGATGTGGCTGCCTCGATGAATGAGTATTTGCGCCGCGAAGACTGGCGTGTGCAGGCCAACGCCAATCAGGGTTACTCCCTCGGCGGGCTGATTCTCAATGTGTCCGGCAAGGTGGTTGCCAATTACTGGCTGGACGAGGTGTATAGCCCGGAGATTGGCGCGGCTCACCGCGAGGCCGATCTGCATATTCATGACCTCGACATGCTGGCCGGATACTGCGCTGGCTGGTCGCTCCGTACCTTGCTGCATGAAGGCTTCAACGGCGTGCCGGGACGTATCGAAGCCGGCCCGCCGAAGCACCTGTCCAGCGCGCTCGGGCAGATGGTCAACTTTCTGGGTACGCTGCAGAACGAATGGGCCGGCGCGCAGGCGTTCAGCTCCTTTGATACCTATCTGGCCCCCTTTGTGCGTCAGGACGGCCTGAGCTACCCGCAGGTGCGTCAGCTATTGCAGGAGTTTATCTACAACCTGAATGTGCCCTCGCGCTGGGGCACCCAGACGCCGTTCACCAATCTGACCTTCGACTGGGTCTGTCCGCAGGATCTGCGTGAGCAGGTGCCGGTGATTGGTGGTGAGGAAATGCTCTTCTGCTATGGCGACCTGCAGCACGAGATGGACCTGATCAACCGCGCCTATATCGATGTGATGATGGCCGGCGATGCTCGGGGGCGGGTGTTCACCTTTCCGATCCCGACCTACAACATCACCCATGATTTCCCTTGGGACAGCGACAACGCCACGCGGCTGTTCGAGATGACTGCGCGCTACGGGCTGCCATATTTCCAGAACTTCCTCAATTCCGACATGCAGCCCAACCAGGTGCGCTCCATGTGCTGCCGACTGCAGCTGGATGTGCGCGAGTTGCTCAAGCGCGGCAACGGCCTGTTCGGCTCGGCTGAGCAGACCGGCTCGCTGGGGGTAGTGACCATCAACTGCGCGCGCCTGGGGCACACCCACGCCGGTGATCTGCCGGGTCTGCTGGCGCGTCTGGACGGCTTGCTGGATCTGGCTTTTGAGAGTCTGGAGGTCAAGCGCAAGGTCATTCAGCACCATATGGACGCCGGGCTGTATCCCTACACCAAGCGTTACCTGGGCACGCTGCGCAATCACTTTTCCACCATTGGTGTTAACGGGCTGCACGAGATGCTGCGCAATTTCACCGGCGACCGCGAGGGCATGCATACCGAAGCGGGTGCCGCGTTGGCGTTGCAGGTGCTGGACCATGTGCGCGCGCGGCTGGTCGAATATCAGGAACGCAGCGGCCATCTCTACAACCTGGAGGCCACACCGGCCGAAGGCACCACCTACCGTTTCGCCAAGGAAGACCGCAAGCGTTATCCCGGGATTTTGCAGGCCGGCTGCAGCGAGGCACCTTATTACACCAATTCCTCGCAGTTGCCGGTCGGTTTCACCGACGACCCTTTCGAGGCGCTGTCATTGCAGGACGCGGCCCAGTGCAAGTACACCGGTGGTACCGTGCTGCACCTCTACATGGGTGAGCGCATCTCCTCGGCGGCGGCCTGTCGACAGTTGGTGCGTGCGGCGCTGTCGCGCTTTCGGCTGCCGTATCTGACCATTACGCCGACCTTCTCGATTTGCCCGGTGCACGGTTATCTGGCCGGCGAGCACGAGTTCTGCCCGCGTTGCGACGAGGCCTTGCTGCAGCAGCAAGCCGGCCGGTGTTGCGGCGCCTGCAGCGACGTCTGAACAAGTCATTCACAGCAAGGAGCAATACCATGAGCAAATGCGCCAGCAGCCTGCCAGTCGAGCAACGTCAGCGTTGCGAAGTCTGGACCCGCGTCATGGGTTACCACCGTCCGGTGTCAGCCTTCAACCCGGGCAAGCAGTCCGAGCATCGCGAACGCCAACACTTCAGCGAGCCGCGCTGAGCAAGCGTCGCATCCGGCCCGCGGGTCGGATGCGCTACGGGAAAGCCCATGAAAGCCTGTTCTGCTCAGGCCGCCGATAGCTTGCGCATTGGCGGCCTGTTACCCATGACTACCCTGGATTACCCCGATCATCTGTCCTGTGTGTTGTTCTGTCAGGGCTGTGCCTGGCGTTGCCGGTATTGTCACAACCCTGAGCTGATCGCTGCGCGCGGTAAGACGCCGCATGACTGGCGCAGCGTCCTGCGCTTCTTGCAGCAGCGTCAGGGGCTGCTGGATGCGGTGGTCTTCAGTGGCGGCGAAGCCACCCTGCAGCCGGCCTTGCCGGAGGCCATGCAGGCGGTACGAGCGCTCGGCTTCAAGGTGGGCTTGCACAGCGCCGGCATCAAGCCTGCCGCGCTGGCGCGCGTGCTGCCCTGGTGTGACTGGGTGGGGTTTGACGTCAAGGGGCTGGAGGATCAGGTCGAGCTGATCACCGGCACGCCACACAGCGGTCAGGCCAACTGGCAAAGCCTGCGACTGCTGCACGATAGCGGTGTTGAATATGAATGCCGCACCACCGTGCACTGGCAACTGTTCGACAGCGGCGCCGTACTGCGTCTGGCCTATCGACTGGCACGGCAGGGTGTACGCCGCTTTACCGTTCAGTTGGCGCGGCCCGCGCGCATGCTGGACCCGACGCTGGGGCTAAGTACTGCCCCGCCCGAGGCGGCCAGCTTGTGGCTGCAGCTACACGGGCTATTTGAGCGCTTCGAGCTGCGCGAGGCCTGAACGTATAACGCCCTAAGCCTTTGGACCCTGCACTGCCTTGCTGCTGCGCGTCTGTTGTTGGCCATGATCCCGTGCGCCGTCTCTGGTGAGCTTGGCCTGTTTGGCTGCTCAGTCTGCACTTTGGGGAGCACAGAAGTGGTGTTGCTGGACATTCATGTTCAGTCCCATGCCGTTGCGCCGTTTGAGCACATTTCGTCGGTCAACTTGGCGGCAGAGTATTTGACCCTGGCAGCGATAAACGCCAGAACCTGGCTGGATAGTCGAGCAGTGTACTGCTGGCAGCCACTCTTGCCTTCGGCACGCGGTACGGTCAGGCTGCTTCGGGCAGCCGTATGGCAATGACAGGTGTTTGCAGGGGAGGGCTTTCGTGCGCTTTTGCTCACCATATCCAGAACTGCAAGTACCAGAGGTAGCCCAGGGCTGCGTTGCTCAGTATCAGCGTCAGCAGTGGAACCGGTCGGTGCCGTGCCGGTAGCGGTTTGCAGACGCGCCAGCCGAGCCACAGACTCCAGAGCAATGCGCCCAGCAGAAGCATGGCTCGGGCATAAGGCACCCAACTGAGTAGTAACCCTTCGTAGCGCAGCAGCTTGACGGTGGTAGAGGAGAGGCCAAGAAACAGGCCGGCAGCCCCGATGGGAATCAGGCACAGCGCCAGTTGTTCGGCGAAAGGGCGGGCGCAGCCGCTTAGCCGAGCCGCGCCAAACAGCAGAGCCTGGAGTAAACCGCCCAGCAGCAGTGCTGTACCGCCCAGGTATAGACAAATGCTGAATCCGTCGAGCCAGCTGAAGGTGTCGTTGACCTGTGGGTAATGCGTCAACAGCCACCAGGGGGCGCCGGACTGCAGGGGCCAGAACACGTCGTGATTGACAAGCCATTCAGCCAGGCCTTGCTTGAGCTGGATAAACCAGGGACTAAGGGTCCATTGAAAGGCACCCAGCGCCAGACCGATGACGCCGTACAACAGAAGGCGCACATCCCAGCGGTGTTTGCCATCCGCACCGAGCTCTACTACCTCGCTATTGGCCGAACGGGCAACAAGTTGCACTGCGCTGCGTTGCCCACTACAGCGTCCGCAGGCGTGACAGGCCGAAGCGCTGCGCATGCGCCGAATGTCTATTAGCGGTGCGCAGTTGGGGGTAGGCAGGTGTGGCTGTGGATTTGCCTGCCAGCGTGTCTCGTTGACCGCGTAGTGCACCGGAGCTAGTTTGGCCAGCAGGGCAAAGACGCCACTTACCGGGCACAAATGGCGACACCAGACACGTTTGCCTCGACCATAGAGCAGACCCGTCAGCATGGCTGCCAAGGTGGAGCCGCCCAAAATCAGCAGTGCAGCCTGGGCGTAGTCGTAGACACTGATTAGCTGGCCGTACAGAGTAGTCAGCAGAAAACCCACGGTTGGCCAGCCGCCCCAGCGCATCCAGCGTGGCACGCCCTTGCCGCGCCCGTAGTGGCTGGCCCACTCGCTAAGTGAACCTTCCGGGCACAGCAGGCCGCACCAGAGGCGGCCAAACAGCAGGATGGACAGCAGCACAAAGGGCCACCAGATACCCCAAAACACGAACTGTGCCAGCAGGGTCAGGTTGTCCAGCATGTGCGCGTTGTTGTCTGGCAGCGGCAACAGTGCCGGCATTACCAGCAAGGTCGCATACGCGGCCACGACCAGCCATTGCAGACGGCGGATCAGACGGGCATGGCGGCGCAGCCAGTGACCAATCAGGGTCAGACGGGACGTTGCGGTAGTCATACCGATAGCTGGCCAGCGTAGCGCACACGCCTTGCGTGACAGCCCCACCAGGCCAGCAGCCAGTAGCTTGCAAGCATAAGCAGGCCCGGCAGAGGGGGATGGGCACGGTAGCCGGTCAGGCTGGCAAACAGCGCGCCGGCACGAGAGCTGTCGTCCAGCAGGGCGCTGCTGTCCCACATCGCATTGCCCAGCCAGTCATAGGCAGCAGCGGGCAATTCCAGCCCCATCAGCAAGCTGCTGGCGCGGTCGACGGCACTCATCAGCATCGCTCCGCCAAGCAGGGTCAGCAACAGAGTGCTGAGCTGGAAAAAACGTCTCCAGTTCAGCAGGCGACTGCCGCGTTGCAGTATGGCAAAGCTGAGTACGCCAACCAGCAAGCCGGTCAGCGCGCCGGTGAGCATGCCGGCACTGCCACTGCTGGCCGCCGCGCCATAGAGAAACAGGGCAATCTCGCTGCCTTCACGGGCAATCGCCAAGGTTGCTAGTAGAGCCACAGCCCTTGGATGGCTGGGCGCGCTGCGGCTTTGTTGCGTGGCATTGCTACCCGCCATCCAGATCACCATTTGCAGTACCAACGCGCTGGCCACTGCGGCCATGGCCACTTGAAACCACTCGCCCGCCGGACCGCTTAGCGAGGTACCAGCCAGTAACATCAGGGCAGCCAACAGCAGGGCCAGTCCAGTGCCCGCCAGGACGCCAAGCCAAAGAGCTCGCTTGCCCTGGGGCCGGTGGCGTGCGGGTAAACGTTGCAGCCAGGCATACAGCAGCCCGATGACCAGTAGTGCTTCGACGCTTTCGCGCCATACAATCAACAGAGCCTGTGTCATGTCAGTGTGCTTCTATTATCCCTTCGGGCATATCCAGGTGAAATTCGTCAAAGAAGCTGTACCGGCCGGGGCGTAGAGGGTGGATGACCACGAATGAGCTAACGCCCGGCCCCAGCACCTTTTCTACCCGCAAGGCCAGGCTTTCAAACTCCACCGGGCCGTTACCTCGATTGTGCAGGTTGATCTTGAACCGCTGCCCTGCGGCTACTTGGATGACCGCTGGGTCAAAGGCACCGTCGCGGATTTCCAGCTCAACCGTGGGTAGTCCTCCGGCCAGCACGGCATTGGCGAAAAGTGAAAGCAGCAACGCAGCTACCGGAGTGGACAACGGCAGGGCACCGGCCATGTTCAGTAGCCGCCTTTCTTGCCGGTGCCAGCGTAAACAAAACTGTAGGTCAGCTCGCAGGGTTGGAACCAGGGAGCAACCCCTGTTTCGCGGTCGGTGTGACGGCCAAAGCTGTGATCATGGCCGGTGTCAGGTGGTGATACCTGTAGGGTCAGCTGATAACGCCCCGGGCCGTCCAGTTTGACGTTGTCGCCATAATGCGGCCCGTCGCTGGCGACCATGGCGTGAAAATCGCCGCTGATCAACTGCTCGCTGTCGTCACGCTGCAGGTGGTAGGCAATGCGCAGGTAAGGCACAAAGCTGCCTTCCTGAAAGCCATTGCGGTTGTCTTCCAGGGCGCTGATGTCGGCTTCCAGGTGTACATCGGACTCGGCTGCCGGACGCATCATGCCAGCCGGCTCCATCTCAATCGGTTGCAGGTATACCGCGCCCACCTCCATGCCACCACAGTGCTGCGGCGCGCCGATCGGATACTCGGCGGCGTGCAGGGCGCCGGCGCAGGTTAGCAGGCAAAACGGAATCAGTTTGAACAGGTGCATACAGGGCTCCATGGAGACAGAGAGAATGTCGATCAGCCTAGCGCTGTGGCTGAAAATGAAAACGATTCGCGCTAATTGTGCGGCGAATTAGCCATCGCGTATTTGACCTGGGTCAGTAAGCTGTTGCCGTCATTTATCCATGATCTTTATATGGTTAATGGGCAGGCAGCCGAGGTGGCATATGAAGATCCGTGTATTGCTCCTGTGTATGGCCGGCATCGCACCGGCGATGGCGATGACGCCGAACAACGAACCAATCCAGCCCATTCTGCCCGCGCAGATAACCGACCCGGCCAAGGTTGAGCTGGGCAAACAGCTGTTTTTTGACCCGCGCCTGTCGCGCTCGGGTTTCATTTCCTGCAACTCCTGTCACAACCTGAGCATGGGCGGCAGCGACAACCTGCAAACCTCCATTGGGCACAACTGGCAGCAGGGCCCGATCAACTCGCCGACGGTACTTAACTCCAGCCTGAACGTGGCGCAGTTCTGGGACGGCCGCGCCGCAGACCTCAAGGAGCAGGCTGCCGGACCGATTGCCAACCCGGGCGAGATGGCGTTTACCCACACCCTGGCGGTCGATACCCTGCGCTCGATTCCGCAGTACAGCGAGGCGTTTGCCCGGGTCTACGGTGTGCAGCAGATCACCATCGACGAGGTGACCGATGCCATCGCCGAGTTCGAGGAAACCCTGGTCACGCCCTTCTCGCGCTTTGATCGCTGGTTGCTGGGTGACACTCAGGCGATGACTGAGGACGAGCTGCGCGGCTATCAGCTATTCAAGGACACCGGTTGCGTGGCCTGTCATAACGGCCCGGCTGCCGGTGGCAACAGCTTTCAGAAAATGGGGCTGGTCAGCGCCTATGAAACCGCCAACCCGGCCGAGGGGGTTGCCGGGCTGACTGGCCAGGACGCGGATCGCTTCAAGTTCAAGGTGCCGACCCTGCGTAATGTCGAGTTGACTTATCCCTACTTCCACGATGGCGCCTACTGGACGCTGGAAGAGGCGGTTGACGTGATGGCGCGGCTGCAGCTGGGGCGCCAGCTGGGCGACGAGGATATTGCCAGTATTACTGCCTTCCTCAAGACCTTGACCGGCCAGCAACCCAGCTTTGCGTTGCCGATTCTGCCGCCGTCCAACAACGCAACGCCACGGCCGAAACCCTTCGAGTAGAGCGCTCCGCTGATGCGGGTTACGGCGCTGGCGGTGTGCAGCTGGCAGCCAGCGCAGCAAAGCCCTGCAGGGTGCGGTCGACAAAGCGCTCGTCGCTGTGTTCGGCTGCGCCCGGCAGCAGGCCGTGAATGACCAGCGAGGTCAGCCCATGGGTGTAGGACCAGGCGGCGACCGATGCCTTGCGCACCTCCGCGCTGTCCAGCTCCTGGCCGAGCGTATCGGCCACCATGCGCTTGAGCTCACCGAAGGCGGCCAGCCGTTCGCGCTGCAAGACCGGAATCATCGTCTCGTCGGTGAACTCAGGGCCGAACATCAATTGATAGAGCGCCGGATTGCTGCGCGCAAAGTGCAGATACGCGAGGCTGCCGGCGCGCAGCTTGTCCAGCCCGGAGCCGTTGCTGTAGGCGCGTTGCAGTGCACCAGCCAGCTCGGAGAACCCTTGCGCGGCAAGCTGGCCGACCAGCTCGTTGCGGTTCTGGAAATGGTGATAGGCCGCGGTCGCGCTCACACCCACGCGCTCCGATACTGCACGCAACGACAGCTTGGTTGGTCCTACCTCTTCCAGCAAGGCGCGGGCTGCTGCCAGCAGCTGCGGTGCCAGGTTACCGACGTGGTAGGTGTCGCGTGCGCGTTTCGCGGGCTTTGCCATAAGCGGGTTCTCTGCGAGCGGTCAGGTTGAGCAGGCCCGAATCTTAACACGGGCAAGTATCTTGACATTGATAAGATTGCTCCGTACTTTCCTGTCAGCTGTTGAGCGAGACGACTACCAAGAGCCGCCTCAGAGCGTCCGATTTTATCTTAACGATGATAAGTTTGCGGCGCACCGCACTTCAAGGAGCCTGTGCATGACCGAAAGCCGTTTGTGGGAGCGTCGCTATCCACCCGCACTGCAGAACTATCAGCTGGCGCCCGAGCTGCTGCAGGGCAACCTGGCGCAATGGCCGGCGCTGTTGGCTGAGCGCTACGGCGATAGCCCGGCCTTCACCCTGGTGCTGCCCAATGGGCTGACCGCTGATCTGTCCTTCAGCCAGGTACAGGCGCTGTCCGACCAGTTCGCTGCCTGGCTGATCGATGAGCAGCAGATGCAGGTGGGGGAGGTGGTTGCAGTCCAGCTGCCGAACAGTCTGCATTACCCGGTCGCGGTGCTGGGCGCGTGGAAGGCCGGTTTGATCGTGACCAATGTGAACCCGCTGTATACCGAGCGCGAGGTACGCAATCAATTGGCTGACAGCGGCGCGCGCTTGCTGATTGCCTGTGACCTGTTCGTTGAGCGCGCTGCGCCGATTGCGCAGGCGTTAGGTATTGCCCTGCTGACGACCAGCCTGGGTGACTTCTTCCCGCCGGAGGTTGGGCGGGCAATTGCCGCGCAGGCGGGTGTGGATGTGGCCGGTTTGCCCCGTGTTGTCGATGCATTGGCCGCCGGAGCGGCGCTACCGCTGCCTGCCTATCGCGCCAACCCGGTTGCGCTCTATCAGTACACCGGCGGTACCACCGGGCGCAGCAAGGGCGCGGTGCTGACCCACGCCAATCTGCAGGCGGTGTTGCAGATGGCCGAGGACTACATCACAGGTTTCGGCATGCCTTTCGCGCCGGGTGATGTGATTCTCACGGTGCCGCCGCTGTATCACATCTTCGCCTTCAACTTTAACTTCCTGCTGTTCTACCGCAGCGGTGGGCGCAATCTGCTGGTGCCCAATCCGCGCCCGTTGAGCAATCTGCAGCCCGCGTTTGAGCAGTTTGCCGTGCAGTGGATGACCGGTGTCGACACCTTGTTTGCCGGCCTGCTGGCAGAGCCCTGGTTTCTGGCCAAACCGCCGGCGCTCAAGGCCGCGGTCTCCGGTGGCACGGCCCTGCGCCCAACCACCCAGGCGCGCTGGCTGGCTACCGCGGGGCAGATACTGGAAGGCTACGGGCTGACCGAAAGCAGCTGCTTTGTCGCCTTTAATCCGCCGGGTGAGCACTGTCGGCCCGGCACCGTAGGGTTGCCGCTGCCCGGTTGCGATGTACTGATTCGCGATGCCGCTGGCAACCCCTGCACAGTGGGTGAGCCGGGCGAGCTGCTGATTCGCGGCCCGCATGTGGTAGGCAGCTACCTGAATCGCCCGGATGAAAACCGAGAGGCGTTCTGCGATGGCTGGTTCAACACGGGTGACATCGCCGTGATGGACGAGCAAGGCTATCTGCGCATTGTTGATCGCAAGAAGGACCTGATTCTGGTGTCGGGCTTCAACGTCTACCCAAACGAAGTGGAAGACGTGCTGGCCGAGCATCCGGATGTGGCGGAGGTCGCGGTGGTCGGGGTGCCCGATGACAGCACCGGTGAGGCGATTCGCGCCTTCGTTGCCCTGCGCAGCCCGGGCGTGTCGGCGGAGCAGCTGATCCTGCATTGCCGCGAACGGCTGACCGCCTACAAGGTGCCGCGGCAGATTCTGTTTCGCGAGCAGCTGCCCAAGTCGCCTGTTGGCAAGATACTGCGCGCTGAGTTGCGCGCTGAACAATGACGGCCGCGCTGGCCGCTTACACCAAGGAAATCATCATGTCAGATCTGCAACTTCAACCGGCCGCGGCGGCCACCCTCGAGCATTGGCACCAGATGGTCGAGCGCAAGGACCTGGGCGAGCTGATCAGCCTGCTGGATGCCAAGGCCGTCTTTCGCTCGCCGATGGCGCACTCGCCGTACCCGGGCGCCGAGGTGGTTTCGACCATTCTCAATACGGTGCTGCAGGTGTTCGAGAACTTCACCTATCACCGTCAACTGGCGACCGGTGACGGCCTCAACGTGGTGCTGGAATTCAGTGCTGAAGTGCATGGCCGTCAGCTCAAGGGTATCGACATGATTCGCTTCAACGAGGCGGGCAAGATCGTCGAGTTTGAGGTGATGGTGCGGCCGCTGAGCGGCTTGCAGGCGCTGGGCCAGGAAATGGGCAGCCGGCTGGCCAGCTATCTGGCGGCAGCCAAGGCCAAAGCCTGAAGCAGCGGGGCCCTGTAGCCCCGTTTGTCAGTAGTGATACCAGCGCAGTTGCAATGCAAACTCGCTCTGCGCTGCGCTGAACTGACTGAACTCCCGGGACGCCTGCAGGCGCACGCCGAGATTGCGGCCCAGCTCCCACTGCTGGGCCAGGTTCAGGCTGCGGCGCACCTCGCCGTTGTCGAAATAATCGGCCTGCGCCTCCAGCAGCAGATTACCCAGCGGGTTACGCCAGAGCAGGCCGGCATCAAACCCGGCCGCAGCACTCAGCGGTGCATCAAAGTCGCGGTGATGCTCCAGACGCAGCGTTGCCATGCTGTAGCCCAGTACATTGTTCCACGGCTGCCAGGCAAAGCCGCCGCCGCCGTTGAGGTGCGGTACCAGACGACGCTGACCGTCTTCGCCGGCTACCCGCTCCCAGCCGGCCTCAACCTGCCAGGACCAGGGCTTGAGCAGGGCGCTGCGTGGCGTCAGCGAGCGAATGTTGACCAGGCCAAACTCTTCCAGCTGCCAGTGGTTGCCTTCGTACTGGCGCAGCTTGATGTCACCCAGCTCGATCTGCGCGCCCAGCGGGAAGCCGGCCAGATTGTCGGCCAAGTCGTGGTAGGCCATGCGCAGGCCGTATTCGGCAAAGGCGCGGCCCTCGCGGCTGCCGGCGGCGAGTTGCCAGGTCCGCGACTCGTGGCCATATTCCGGGTAGGTCGGTGTCTCGATGGCCAGCGCCGGCGGCGGGTTGCGGTTGATTGCCTGCAGTATCTGGTAGCTGCGCGCGGCGTTGGCGCTGTCGCGCTGCTGGCCGGCGGCCTCGTAACGCACCAGGCGGTAGGCGGCTTCCTGAATCAATGCGCGCCGCGCAACCGGCAGCGCCTGGTATGCGTCGTCCTGCAGCACGGCCTCGTCGTCGGCCAGCTGACGTACCCAGCGTAGCTCGTCGGCGTTCAGCGGTGCGGCGCGGGCCAGTAGCTCGCGCTCACGCGAGGGGCGGTAGTTGACGTCGCTGATCATGCCTGCCTCGCGCACGGCGCGCACGGTATCGGCAGGGATCGCGGTCAGCGGAAACTGCTCGGTCAGGCGCAAGCCGGGTCGAGCGACTTCCAGCAGCTCGAGCAGGCGATAGGAGCAGTTCTCGTCGAAGAAGAAGTAGTCAAAGATGACCTGACGCAGCTCCCAGACATGCTCGACCATACGCGCGGTTTCTTCCGGGCTCAGGTCCAGCTGGTACTCCCACAGGTCGCGGTTTTCCAGACGACTGTATTCGCCGATCTTGTCACGGTAGGGCAGCAGCGAAAACTGTCCCGGGTAGCCGCCGGCCAGCCCTTTCCAGGCGTACAGCATGCTGTTGTCCATGCTCTCGACCATGGCGCCAAAGTTGAGGGCGTAGGTCAGCAGGCTGGTGCCGCTGGCCTGAGTGTCGGGCGAATCAATGCGCAGCAGGGTGTGGCCGAACATCGAGGAGGGGCTGTTCAGGTAGGCATCCGGGAACACCAGCACGGTCGCGTGCGGATTGATGTCCTCATACCACTCTCGGTACTCGCTGCACTCGGGTGTCGGTAGCCCGGTCAGCTGCAACTGCTCGCTTAGCCAGCGGGTGCGCGATGGATAGCGGCACTGGGCGTGCTGGTTGGGATCGTCTCCAACGGGAGCGTACAGCGCTTGCAGGGTGGCCTGCAGCTCACTGCTCGGGTTGCTGGCGCCATCGGCAGCCAGAAAGAAACTGTCGTCATCGACATAGCTGCGCCACCCGCTGAAGCGACCGGGCTGGTAGTGCCCCAGGTTCAGCCAGTGGCGCTCTGCTGCCAGGGCCTGCAGCTGATTGTGGGTCACCGTGGGTGCTGCGTGCACACCAAGGCAGGTGCTGCCGAGCAGCAGGGGAATCAGGCGTTTGAGCATCGGAGGGGTAGCAGCAGAGGGAGGGAAAAACGGGGCCGGCACGTGCCGGCCCCGGGGCATAGCGACTGATTATGCCTGTTCTGCGTACTTGGCCAGGATCGGATCCTTGCTCATCAGGCTCAGGGTGGTGGCGTGAACCTGCTCGGCAGTCACGTCGGCACTCGGGAAGATCTCGCTGAAGTGCGCGTGGGTAACCGCAGCAAAGTGGTCACGATCTTCAACGTCGATACCCAGTACGACGGCATAGGTGGTCAGGGCTTCGCCTTCACCGCGGGCAACGTCTTCGGACAGCTCGCTCATAATGCTGCTCAGTACCAGCATCGGCTTGCCGTTGTAGGCCAGACGACCGCTGGTGTCACAGCCGTTGGTGCCGGAGGTCATGCCGAAGGTGGCGTTACCGGAGGTGCCGTTGGTGATGGAGGCGATCAGGTGAGAAGGCAGACCGCTCTGACCTTCAAACAACATGTTGCCCCAACCGCAACCGGGGCCGCCCGGTGCAACAGCAAAGACATTCATGGAGGCAGCAGCGAGCACAGTACCAATCAGGATCCGTTTCATGATGGAATTTCCGTTTTATGGGGGGGAGCTTGGAATCTAGCAAGTTCACCGCTTTCATTGCAATTGCATGACCTGATTGCTGCACTTTGATGTCGACTGGTTGGCTGAAAAGGGCGCGTTTGGTACTGTCCCGGCCGATCAGTCGGCGTCCGTTTGTTCCAGCTTGACCACCTCTGCCTCCAGCAGTGATACCGCTCGCTCCAGTTCGGTGCGCAGCGCCGTGATCCAGTCGGGCATGCTGAGGGCGGCTTGCGGGTCTGTTCTGAACGCCTGCTCCAACTCGGCGCAGTGGCGCGATAGCTGGGTTGCGCCCATGGTGCCGGAGCTGCCCTTGAGCGTATGCAGGTGGTAGAGGATGGCGTCGATGTCGGCGTTGTCCACCTGCTGTTGCAGGTCGTCGAGCAGCCTATGCGTCTGATCGGGAAACACCAGCAGCACCGAGCGCAGCAACGTCAGCTTGCCGCCAAAGCGGTCGAGTAATTCGTCGGGGGTTTCTATCTCAGGCGCGGCGCTCGCCGTTGCAGGTGCTGGCCCGGCGACCTCGCCGTTGCACTGCCTGAGGATGACGGTGACCAGTTTCTCCAGGTCGATAGGTTTGCCGACATGGTCGTTCATACCGGCCTGCAGGCAGGCCTGGCGGTCGGTTTCTGCGGCGTTGGCTGTCATGGCGATAATGGGCATGCGTGCACGGGTGCCGGCGGCACGAATCCGGCGGGCGGCCTCAAGGCCGTCAATATCGGGCATCTGAATGTCCATCAGCACAACGTCAAAGCCCGGCTCACCTAGCGCTTTCTCCACGCCTTCAAGGCCGCCCTCGGCGAGCACCACGGTTGCCCCTTCGCCGGCCAGCAGCTCGCTGGCCACCTGGCGATTCAATGCGTTGTCTTCGACGACCAGCAGATGCAGTCCCGGCAGCCGCTGCGGCGCATTGGCGGTTGGCGCAACCGCTTCAGCCACGCCGTGCCGGTTGGCCTGTATCAGGCTGGAGACCAGCTGCCGCGCGGTGATGGGCTTGGTCAGAAAGCTGGCGAAGGGCGCGTCGCCGGCGCTGTGCTGCTCTGCCAGCACTTCGCGGCCGTGGGCCGTGACCATGATGATGGTGGGTTGCGGGCCGTGCTCGCCGACGGACTGCTGTATCAGGCGCGCCGCTTCCAGGCCGTTCATCTCGGGCATGCGCCAGTCCATCAGCACGGCATCGTAGCCAGTGTGCTGGCGCTTGACGCGCTCAATGGCCTCGGTGCCGCTGTGGGCCTGATCGGCCTGCCAGCCCAGCTCGGTTACCATTGCAGTCAGCATCTCCAGCGAGGTGGGGTTGTCGTCCACCACCAGCAGGTGCTGGTCTTGCAGTTCAGCGCGCGCTTGCTCCTTCAGTGTTCGGGGGCTGGCGATCTTGAGCTCAAGGTCAAACCAGAAACGGCTGCCCACGCCGGGCTGGCTCTCTACCTGCAGCTCACCGCCCATCAGGGCAACCAGCCGTTTGCAGATTACCAACCCCAGTCCGGTACCGCCAAAGCGCCGGGTGGTCGAGGCTTCTGCCTGGGTAAAACCGTCGAAGATGTGCTTCTGCTGCGCCGCGCTGATGCCGATGCCGGTATCGCTCACGGCAATGCGCAGGCGCACCTGCTCGGCGCTGCGGCTCAGCTGTTTGACACTGACGATGACCTGCCCCTGCTGGGTGAACTTCAGGGCATTACCGGACAGGTTGATCAGCACCTGCTGCAGGCGCAGGCTGTCACCATGCAGGGCCGTGGGCAGGCTGCTGTCGATGTCGAACAGGACTTCCAGATCTTTCTCGCCCTGGTTGCCGGCCAGCACCACGGCAAGGTCGCGTAGCAGCATTTCCAGCTCGAAATCGTGGTGGTCCAGCTCCAGTTTGCCGGCTTCGATCTTGGAGTAGTCGAGGATGTCGTTGAGCAGGCCGAGCAGCGAGTGAGCTGCGCCCAGCGCCTTGAGCACGTAGTCGAGCTGGCGCGGATTCAGGCCGGTGCCCTGTACCAGCTTGAGCATGCCCAGCACGGCGTTCATCGGCGTGCGTATTTCATGACTCATGTTGGCCAGGAAGGCACTCTTGGCCTGGTTGGCGGCATCGGCCTGCTCCTTGGCCTCACGCAGGCGCGTCTCCTGTTCCAGCTGGGCGGTGATGTCACGGTTGATCCCGAGCACCGAGACGATTTGCCCGCAGGCGTCGCGCTCCACCTGTGCCTTGGCCTGGATGTGCAGCACCTTGCCGCTGGCCTTGACGATCCGAAAGGTCATGTCGAAATCGGCCTCGCCGCGGATCGCCCGCTGCAGGCCGTGCTCCAACCGGTCGGCGTCCTCCGGGTGCAGTCGCGCGCGCCAGTGGGCGTAGGTCAGCCCGCGTGTCTGGTCATCGGCGGTGTAGTCGTACAGCTCAAGCATGCGCTCGTTCCACTGCAGCTGGCCGCTGTCCGGCACCCAGGTCCAGATGCCGAGGCCTGCGACCTCGGAGGCCAGCTGCAGCTGGTCCAGGGCGGCTGCGGTTTCGCGGCCCAGACGCAGCAGCTCGGACATGTCCAGGGCAATCCCCAGATAACCGACCAGCTGGCCATCGGCGTCGCGCATGGCCGTCACCACCAGCGTCACGGTGGTGCGGCTGCCGTCCTTTCGCACGTAGGTCCATTGACGTCTCTCGGCACCCTCCAGTTCGGGTTTGTGAACGAACACCCTGAAGCCCTCGATGGCCTCGCCGTATTCTGCGCTGAGTTCGTGACTGCGGGCTGCTACCTCATCGGGGTCGTGCAGCATGGCGGGTGTCTGCTGTCCGATCATCTGCTCCGCACGGTAGCCCAGCAGGTTCTCCGCACCCCGGTTGAACACCTGAATCACGCCTTGGGTGTCGGATGCGATGATCGACACCTCCGAGGCGGACTGCAGCACGTTGTTGAGCAGCAGATTTGCTTCGTGCAGCTCCCGTGTCCGCTCGGCGACCTGGCTTTCGAGGTTGGCGTTGAGCTCCAGAGTCCGCCGTTCCGCCTCTTTCTGCGCAGAAATGTCGCGCAGGGTGCTGGACAAACCGCTGACCCGGCCGTGGTCATCGAGCAGGGGAGAGACGGCACAGGACACGTCGATCAGATGCCCATCGCGATGCCGTCGCTGCGCATGGTAGTGGCTCAGCTGCTCACCACGGGCGATGCGCAGCTGGACGGCTGCTGCCTTCTCAGCGCTGGCTGTGGGAACCAGCATTGCAATCAGGTCGCGTCCCAGTGCCTCGCAGGCCGGGTAACCGAACATCTGCTCGGCGCCGTGGTTCCAACTGGTGATCAGGCCATCCAGGGACTGGCCTATGATGGCGTCGGCGGAGCTGTTGACGATGGCTGCCAGCCGGGCCTGCTGAATCCGCAGCTGGTGATGACGGAAACGATTCACCCCGGCGACGCCGGTCAGCGCCGCCAGCAGCAGACTGGCCAACAGGCCGCCGCCGGCCACCAGCCAGGGCGAGGGCAGGTCCAGGGCGGCGACAAAGGCGGGGCCGGCCATCAACTCGATGTACCAGCGCCGGCCATACACTTCGTGCTCTCTCCACTGGTGCAGGCCTTGGGTCAGGCCGCCTGCGGGCTCGTTGCCCTGATAGAAGTTGACCGGCGTGGCGGGGTCGGTGACGTCGCTCAGGCGAATCTGCAACCCGTCATTTTCCAGACTCAGCAGCAGGCTGCTCAATACGTCTTCGGTCAGTAGCGGCGCGTAGCTCCAGCCGTAGCCCTCGCGCAGCCGCGCTTCGACGCTGTCTGGTGTCGCGCCGGTGCGGTAGATGGGCATCAGGATCAGAAACGATTGCAAGGGCTTGCCCGTGGCCTGGACCAGGGTGATCGGGCCGGTCAGCTGCACGCTCCCGGTGGTCAGTGCGGCCAGGGCGGCGTTGCGGCGGTTGGTTTCCGACGCAATGTCCAGGCCGACCGCCTGCCGGTTGGAGGCTAGCGGCTCGATGTACTCAATGACGTAGCGCTCACCGTCGTGTGGCCGAAGCTGGCGGATGCTGAAGTCCGGCTCGCCGTCGGCACGGGCGCGGTCCAGATAGGCCGCCTGCTCGCTGACCGGTACGCGGCGGATAAAGCCGAAGCCGCGCGCGCCAGGAAACTCGCTGTCTTTGTCTCGAGTCCGCGCGTAGTTGGCGAATTGCTCGCGCGTCATGCTGTGTTCTCCGCCCGTCAGCAGCGCACCCCGGGCGCCGCGCAGCCCGTACTGGTACAACTCGATGCGTTTGGTCACCACTGTGGCTGCTTGGTCGGTGGCCGAGTGCAGCGCCTGTTCAACCTCCCGCGCGTTGTCGCGCGCTACCCACCCGCACGCCAGCAGCGTACAGGCGAGACCCGCCGCGAGGACCAGCAGGGCGGCGCGTCTGGGTGTGTAGAGGGTTGCTATCAATTGTCGTTATCGTCCCTGCTGACAGTGTTGGGTGCGCAGTTGCTGGCGTAGCTGGCTGAAGGGGATCGGTCGGCAATAGTGGTAACCCTGCATCAGCCTGCAGCCCTGTGCCTTCAGTGCCTCGGCCTGCTCGGCCGACTCGACGCCCTCGGCGATCAGCTCCAGCTCAAGGGCGTGGCCCATCTGCACGATGGCTTCGACAATCGCAGCATCACTGCGGTCGCTCAGCATGTCGCGGACGAAGCTCTGGTCGATTTTCAGTACGTCGATCGGCAGGTTCTTGATGTAGGCCAGGCTGGAATAACCGGTACCAAAGTCGTCCACGGCGATACGTACGCCCATCTGCTTGAGTTCGGTCAGCAGCGTGCGGGTATGCTCGATATCTCTGGCCATCACGCCCTCGGTGATCTCCAGCTCCAGCAGCTCTGGCGGCAGGCCGGTGTCGTGCAGTGCTTCCCTGACCATGGAGAGAAAGGACGGATCGCGAAACTGCACGGTAGAGATATTGACCCCGACGCAGATGCGCAGCCCGTCCTGCATCAGGGTATGGGCGTCGCAGCAGGCCTGCAGCATGACCTGACGACCGAGCGGGATGATCAGCCCGGTTTCCTCCGCCAGGGGGATGAAGTCGGCGGGTGAGACCATGCGTTCGCCCCGCTGCCAGCGCACCAGCGCCTCCATGCCATCGGCCGTGCCGAGCGCGGCGTCATACCGCGGCTGGTAGAACACGCTGAGTGCTCCACTGTTGAGCGCTTCGCGCAGGTGCACCTCCAGCTGGTGGCGCGCACGGGCATCAACCTCCAGATGCCTGGAGAAAAAGCGGTACAGGCCGCGCCCGCTCTGTTTGGCCTGGTACATGGCGGCCTCTGCATGGCGGAACAGTACATCCAGATTGTCGCCGTCCTCCGGGTAGACGCTGATGCCGGCACTGCAGGTCAGCTGCAGGCGGTGGCCATCAATGCTCAGCGGTTGCGCCACCACCCTCAGCAGTTCGTCGACGCGTTCGCCGAGCGCCTGCGAGGAGGTGAGATCAGGAATCATCAGCAGGAATTCGTCGCCGCCATGGCGGCTGAGGGTTTCGGTCGCCGGACAATGGCACTGCAGTCGGTGGGCCAGCTCGATCAGAATGCGGTCGCCCATGCGGTGGTTGATCGAGTCGTTGATGCCCTTGAAGTTGTCCAGATCCAGCAGCACCAGTGCGGCCTTGCCGTCTGTGGCGCGCGCGCTGTGCAGGGCCTGCTCTGCACGGTCGCCCAGCAAGGTGCGGTTGGGCAGGGCGGTCAGTTCGTCGTAGTAGGCCAGGCGCTTGGCCTCAGCTCGCAGCGCCAGTTGAGCCTTGGCTCGGGCGCGGACCACCGGCAGGCTGAGTGGCTTCTGAATGAAGTCGATGCCGCCGTATTCCAGCGCCATCAGCTCGTTGTCGGTCTGCGTGTGCGCGGTAACGAACACGATGGCGGCATCCCGCAGACGCGGGGTCGCCTTGATCGTCTTGCACAGCTGGAAGCCGCTCATGCCAGGCATCTGCACGTCCAGCAGGATCAGGTCCGGGTGATGGGCGTTGGCGAGTGCCAGCGCCGCAGCGCCGTCGTGGGCCGTGTAGATATCCCCCAGGTCGGCGACAGCCTCCTGCAGCAGCAGGGTGTCAGTGGGCTGATCGTCGACAATCAGGATGACTGGTACAGGAGCAAAGCCGTTCTCGCGCATGCACAGAGTCCATTGTTTGTCCGTTGCGCTCCTATCGCCGTGTCGCTGGCCTGAAGACGGGCGCAACTGTTTTGTCCCTGGCTTTCACCTTAGTTGACACACGCCCCTCTGTCGAAGTCGGGCTGACGATCTGGCGAGCGCTGATGCCATGGTTGAGCAGCGACCGGGTGACTGCCTCGTCGAGCAGACTGCTAGGGTCTGTTGACGTTTCATCACAAGCCGCGTTGCAGCGTCAAATCTCGCCAGGCTAGGCGTGGGACGCAGGTAATGGTCATACCCTTGCCAAGCCCCACAACGACGCATGGCGAGATTTGACGCGCAACCTCGGCGGCCCCACCCGGAGGGCCGGGCCTGTTTTTGCGCGATGCTGCGTTACTCGTCGTTCATTTGGAATGACCAAATTTCTCTTCTCGCGCCTTGCCTCGCGCAAAAACAGGCTCCGGCGCGGCTTGCGATGAAACGTCAACAGACCCTATCTGGTGCAGTCATTGCTATCGCGCACCAAGCCTGTGCAGGTGCAGGCCGATAACCTGCGCCGCAGCCCGCCAACCGCGGTGGTAGAGCGCTGGCACGATCAATGCTTGCTGGTGTGCATGCTGGTATACAAGCTGGTATTCAAATGCGTGCAGATGCTTCGTGGTCGGTGCGCAGGCAGCTGGCAGCGCACACTCACCAAGGAGCTATCCATGTCGAGCATTGATCGTCGTACCCTTCTCAAACTCATGGGCCTGATTGGCGCCACCGCCGCCATGCCTTTCAGCGTGGCTCGTGCAGCCGATAATCCGCTGGTTGTCGGTTTTATTTATGTCGGCGCCCGTGATGACTTTGGCTACAACCAGGCGCATGCCGAGGCGGCCGCCATCATCAAGACACTGCCGAATGTGGTGGTGATTGAAGAAGAGAACGTGCCCGAGACAGTTGCGGTGCAGAAATCCATGGAAGCGATGATCCGTCAGGACGGCGCTACGCTGATCTTCCCGACATCTTTCGGGTACTTCGACCCTCACGTTATCAAGATGGCAGAGCGTTTCCCCGATGTGCACTTCGCCCACTGCGGCGGCCTGTGGACCGAGGGCGTGCACCCGACCAATGCCGGCAGCTTCTTTGGTTACATCGACGAAGGCCAGTATCTGAACGGCGTGGTTGCCGGCTTTGCCAGCAAGACCAAGAAGCTCGGTTTTATCGCCGCCAAGCCGGTACCGCAGGTGCTGCGTAACATCAACGCCTTTACCCTGGGCGCGCGCTCGGTTGACCCGGAGATTACGACCACCGTGATCTTTACCGGTGACTGGTCCTTGCCGATCAAGGAAGCCGAAGCGGCCAACAGCCTGATCGACCAAAGCTGTGACGTGCTGACCTGCCACGTCGATGGCCCCAAGGTCATCGTGGAGACTGCCGAGAAACGCGGCGCCATGACCTGTGGCTATCACGCCGATCAATCCGCGCTGGCGCCCAACGGCTACCTGACCGGTGCCGAGTGGAACTGGGAAACCCCGTACCGCGCCCACGTGGCGGCGTCGCAGGCAGGTCAGCCGATGATCAACTTCCTGCGGGGCGGCCTGAAGGAAGGCTTCGTCAAGACCTCGCCCTACGGGCCGCTGGTCAGCGATGAGGCCAAGGCACGCGCTGACGCTGTTAAGGCGGAGATGCTGGCCGGTGGGTACTCCATCTTCCGCGGCCCGCTGAAGGACAATCAGGGCAACGAGGTGATCGCCGCCGGCACTGCGCTGGGTCAGACCGATGTCGTGCTGGAGAGCATGGACTATCTGGTCGAAGGCGTACGCGGCCAGATTTGAGGTAGCTGATGAAACCTCGCAATGCGATCTATCGGGCCGGGGGGCTGTTGCTCCCCGGTCTGCCAACCCTGCTCGCTGCGCTGACGACCTTTGTGCTGTTCATGCTGTTTCTGGCAGTGCAGGGCAAGCCTGCCTGGCAGGCCTGTCAGCTGGTGGTACAAGGGGCATTCGGCTCGGCCTTCGCCTGGGAAAACACCCTGCAACGTGCCGCGCCGTTGATGCTGACTGCTCTCTGCGTCGCGCTGCCGGCGCGTGCAGGGTTGATCATTATCGGTGGGGAGGGCGCACTGGTGCTGGGTGGTCTCGCTGCGGCGGTTGCGCCGCTCTGGCTGCCTGACATGCCGGTCTTGCTCTTGCTGCTGTGCATGGCGTTGTCGGCAATGGTGGTCGGTGGGTTCTGGATTGGTCTGAACGGCTGGATGCGTCAGAAGCGTGGCCTGAACGAAACCATTGGCAGTCTGCTGCTTTCCTACGTTGCCATCGCGATCTTCAATCAGTTGGTTGAAGGCCCGCTGCGTGACCCGGCCAGCCTTAACAAACCTTCGACAATTCCGCTGAATGAGAACCTCATGATCGGCCCGATCAGTGACGCCTTTCAGGTGCATTGGGGGCTGGTGGTGGGGGTTATCGCCTGCTTACTTGCTCAGGTATTGGTGCGCAACAGCGTCACTGGTTTCTCGCTGCAGGTAGTCGGTGGCAACGTCCGCACCGCACGCATGATCGGTCTGCCGGTTGACCGGTTGGTGATTCTGACCTGTGTGCTGGGCGGCGCTTGCGCCGGCCTAGCCGGGATGTTTGAAGTGGCCGCAGTGCAGGGCAGTGCCAACGCAGCAATTATCGCCGGCTACGGTGCCAGCGGCATTCTGGTCGCCTTTGCGGCGCGGCAGAACCCGCTGGCGATCATTGTCTGCGCCATCCTCCTAGGCGGCATTGAGGCCAGTGGCAGTCTGCTGCAGCGCCGACTCGGCCTGCCGAACGCCACCACGCTGATCCTGGAGGGGATTCTGTTTACCAGCCTGCTGGCCTGGGAAGCCTTGACCTCGCGCATTGTCGCCTGGCGCTTGCGTCTGAATGAGCGTGCCGAACAGACGCAGGGGGCGTTGCAACATGGCTGATCTTGATCTGGCGACTTTCTTTCTGGCCCTGCTGGCGGGTGCAATCCGGGTCGGTACACCGTTCATTTTTGTCAGCCTCGGCGAGTGTCTGACGGAGAAGAGCGGGCGCATCAACCTGGGTCTGGAAGGCATTCTGGTCAGTGGCGCGATGGCGGGTTACGCCGTGGCCTATCTCAGCGGTTCTGCCTGGACGGGCGTGTTGGCGGCTGGCGGCACCGGTTTGCTGCTCGGGCTGTTGCATGGGGCGATCTGCTCGCTGCCGCGGGTCAACGACATTGCGGTCGGTATCGCGCTGATGGTGCTGGGCACTGGCCTGGCCTTCTTCCTCGGCAAAAACTTTATCCAGCCACAGGCCCCGTCTTTGGTGGCCATCGGGCTGGGTGACTGGAGCGATGACGAGCGGGTGCGCTCGGCGCTCAGTATCAACGTGTTGTTCTTTATCGGCGTGGCACTGGCCTTTGCGCTTCATTGGGGCCTGCGTAGTACGCGCTGGGGTCTGATGCTGCGGCTGGTGGGTGACCATGCCGAATCGGCCCGTGCGCTGGGCTATCGTCCGGTGCTGGTGCGCATCGCGGCAACCGCTGCCGGTGGCTTTTTGGCCGGTATCGGCGGCGCCTACCTGTCGCTGTATTACCCGGGCAGCTGGAACGAAGGGCTGTCGAGCGGGCAGGGGATCATGGCGGTTGCGCTGGTGATTTTTGCCCGCTGGCAACCCATGCGCTGCCTGTGGGCGGCGCTGCTGTTCGGCGCTGCCGGGGCTATCGGCCCGGCGTTGCAGTCGGTCGGCATCAGTACCGGTTACTACCTGTTTGCTGCTGCGCCCTACGCGCTCACGCTGGCAGTGATGTTCATCACCTGCCGGCCCAATCAAACCCTGAGCGGCGCCCCCGGCGAGCTCAGTCTGACTCGATAGGAGATACCCATGTCCAGTGGTCTTGGTGGTCTTAACAAGTCGCCGAACGGTGTTGTCATCGGTCTGGCGCAACTGGCATTGCCTGATCCGCATACCCGCGCCGAGCTGTGGGAACAGACCCAGAAGGTCGTTGCCATGGTTGGCAAGGCGCGGCGCAGTGTGGCCGGGATGGATCTGATCGTGTTCCCGGAATACTCGCTGCACGGCCTGTCGATGGATACCTCCGACGACATCATGTGCACCCTCGATGGCCCGGAAGTCAGCGCCCTGCGTCAGGCCTGCATCGACAACGCGATCTGGGGCTGCTTCTCGATCATGGAAGCCAACCCCAACGGTAACCCCTACAACAGCGGCATTATCGTCAACGATCAGGGCGAGATTCAGTTGTATTACCGCAAGTTGCATCCTTGGGTCCCGGTTGAGCCTTGGGAGCCGGGTAATCTTGGGATTCCGGTCTGCGACGGACCCAAGGGCAGCAAGCTGGCGCTGATCATCTGCCATGACGGCATGTTCCCCGAGATGGCCCGCGAATGCGCTTACAAGGGCGCGGAAATTATGATCCGCACCGCCGGCTACACCGCACCGATCCGTCATTCCTGGCAGATCACCAACCAGGCCAACAGCTTCTGCAACCTGATGCAGACCGCCAGCGTGTGCATGTGCGGCTCCGACGGCACCTTCGACTCCATGGGCGAGGCGATGTTTGTCGACTTTGACGGCACGCCGATGGCGGTAGGGGGCGGCCGCGCCGACGAAATTGTCAGCTGCGAAATGCGCCCGGACCTGGTACGCGAAGCGCGCATTCACTGGGGCGTGGAAAACAATATCTATCAGTTCGGCCACCGCGGCTACACGGCCGTCAAGGGCGGCGCGCAGGACGCACCCTACAGCTACATGCATGACCTGGTCGCCGGCCAATACCGGCTGCCCTGGGAAGACGAGGTGGTCCACACCGACGGCACTTCCTGTGGCTTCGACACGCCCGAACGGGCCTATCAGCCGGCTGAGGAGCACTGAACCATGACCGAACGCTATCTGGACTCTGCTCCCTATCCCTGGCCCTACAACGGCAACCTGACGCCAGAGAACACCGCGCTGATCGTGATCGACATGCAGACCGATTTCTGCGGTGAAGGCGGCTACGTCGACTCGATGGGCTACGACCTGTCGCTGACCCGCGCCCCGATCGAGCCGATCAGCCGGGTACTGGAAGTGCTGCGTGAGCAGGGCTTCTGGATCATCCATACCCGTGAAGGGCATCGCCCGGACCTGTCGGACCTGCCGGCCAACAAGCGCTGGCGCTCTCAGCGTATTGGCGCGGGTATCGGTGACACCGGCCCCTGCGGGCGCATCCTGGTGCGCGGCGAGCCCGGCTGGGAAATCATCCCCGAGCTGGCGCCCCTGGACGGCGAGATCATCATCGATAAGCCCGGCAAGGGCTCGTTCTGCGCCACGGATCTGGAGCTGATCTTGCGTACCCGTGGTATCGAAAACATCATTCTGGCCGGCATCACCACGGACGTATGCGTGCATACCACCATGCGCGAGGCGAACGACCGCGGCTTCGAGTGCATTTTGCTGGAAGATTGCTGCGGCGCGACCGACCACGCCAACCACCTGGCGGCCTTGAGCATGGTCAAGATGCAGGGCGGCGTGTTCGGCGCGATTGGCGACTCGACCATGCTGATCGACTGCCTCAAGCGGAGCTGAACATGCGTGCCCTGAGTCTGGAAACCATTGGCGCTGGCAAGGTGTTCGGCAATTTTCGTGCGCTGGATGACGTCTCCATGCGCGTGCGCGCCGGTACGGTACACGCGCTGCTGGGTGAGAACGGTGCCGGCAAGAGCACGCTGGTCAAGGGGATCGTTGGCTACGGCCCGCTGGATGAGGGCAGTGTGCTGGTGGGTGGCAAGGAACAAAGTATCCAGTCCCCGCGTGATTCCCACTCCCTCGGCATCGGCATGGTCTACCAGCACTTCACCGTGGCGCCTGGCCTCAGCGTGGCCGAGAACCTGGTGCTGTCACGAGGCGAACTGCCCTGGGCCATCGACTGGAAGCAGGAACGCGTAGCGCTGGATGCCTTTATGGCCAGAATGCCGTTCAAGCTGGATATCGAGCGGGCAGTCAGTTCGCTCGCGGCGGGCGAGAAGCAGAAGCTGGAGATTCTCAAACAGCTGTATCTGGATCGCCGTTTCATCATTCTTGACGAGCCGACCTCGGTACTGACCCCGCAGGAGGCTGAAGAAGTGCTTGGCCTGATGCAGCAGCTGGCGCAGGATGGCGAGCTGTCGGTGCTGATGATCACCCACAAGTTTGGTGAAGTGATGCGCTTTGCCGACGACGTGACCGTACTGCGGCGCGGGCAACTGGTCGGCAGCAAGGCGGTGGCCGACACCGATGAGGCCGAGCTGTCGGCCTGGATGATGGGCGAGAGCCGCGAACAGCACACAGCGCTGGAGCGGGTAGAGCATCTAGCCGAGCGCACGCCGGGGCTGGAAGTCAGCAACCTGAAGGTGGCCAATGATCGCGGCACGCTGGCGGTGCGCGGGGTATCACTGTCGGTTTTGCCGGGCGAGATTGTCGGTATTGCCGGTATTTCCGGTAACGGCCAGCGTGAATTGACCGAAGCCCTGCTGGGTCAGCGACCGGCCAGCGCCGGCGAGGTGCGGGTCAACGGCCGCCCCTACAGCGCCAGTCGCGCCGAGATGCAGCGCGAGAAAGTCTACAGCCTGCCGGAAGAGCCGCTGCGCAACGCCTGTATTGCCGGCATGAGCGTGGCGGAAAATCTGGCGCTGCGCGATTACGATCACGCACCGCTGTGCCGCAGCGGCTGGTTGATCAATCGTAAGGCGATCCGTGAGCGCGCGCGTGAGCTGATCAGCCGCTTTCAGGTCCGTCCTAATGACCCGGACCGGCCAATCGGCACCCTGTCCGGCGGTAATGTTCAGCGTGCCGTGCTGGCGCGGGAGCTGACCGAGGACGTGGCCGTGCTGATTGTCTCCAATCCGGTATTCGGTCTGGATTTCGCCTCGGTAGCACTGATTCATCGGCGCCTGCTGGAGGCGCGCAACCGCGGCGCGGCGGTGCTGCTGCTGAGTGAAGATCTGGACGAGCTGCTGGAGCTGTCGGACCGCATCTTGGTTATCCACGATGGCGAAATCAATCACCAGACGGTCCCGGCCGAGGCTGAACGCCAGGTGCTCGGACGCTATATGGCCGGTACTGAACACAGTGCACAGCAGGTGGCAGGATGATCGAGGTAACCGCAGTACCCGATAACTTCAGCTTCGACCCGCAGCGCACCGCGCTGGTGGTTATCGACATGCAGCGCGACTTTATCGAACCGGGCGGCTTTGGCGCCGCGCTGGGCAATGACGTCACGCCGCTCGCGGCCATCATCCCGGCGGTGCAGCAGTTGCTGGCGCTGGCGCGTGAGGCCGGGCTGCTGGTGATTCACACCCGCGAGTCGCATCTGCCGGACTTGTCCGACTGTCCGCCGGCCAAGCGCGCGGGTGGGCCGCCCGGCATGCAGATTGGCGATGTCGGCCCGATGGGGCGGATTCTGGTGCGCGGTGAGCCCGGCAACCAGATTCTGGAAGCCGTTGCGCCGCTGGCGGGTGAGTGGGTGATCGACAAGCCCGGCAAGGGCATGTTCTACGCCACGGGCCTGCATGCGCGTCTGCAGCAGCAGGGCATCGACAGCCTGATCTTTGCTGGCGTCACCACCGAGGTCTGCGTGCAGACCAGTATGCGCGAGGCCAACGATCGCGGTTATCGCTGCCTGCTGATCGACGAGGCCACCGAAAGCTATTTCCCCGAATTCAAACAGGCCACGCTGGCCATGATTACCGCCCAGGGCGGGATCGTGGGCCGCGTTGCGCACCTGCAGCAGCTGCAGGCACGTCTTGGAGTGCGTCATGACTGATATCAACCGGCCCGAGGTCGTCCAACAGGTGACCGAGGCCTTCATCGATTACGAGCGGGCGTTGCTGGTCAACGAGATGGAAACGCTCGATCACTACTTCTGGGACAGCGAACATACCGTGCGTTACGGCGTCGCCGAGAACCTGTATGGCGCGCAGGAGATCGCTGCCTATCGGCGGGTGTGTGTGCCGGTCGGGCCGGGGCGCGAGCTGTACAACACGGTGGTCAGTACCTTTGGTGAGGACTATGCCACCGTCAGCACCCAGTTCCGTGACGGCGAAACCGCCCGCGTCGGGCGGCAGATGCAGACCTGGGCGCGGATCGACGGGCGTTGGCAGGTCGTCGCGGCGCATGTCAGTATCGACCTGTCTTCACTTCAGGAATAAGCGCAGATGGCGCAATTGCAGGCTGTTTCCCTGGCCGATCAGGTCTATCAGCGGGTCAAGCAGGATATCTTTGATTTCGTTCTGCTGCCCCACGACCGTTTCAGCGAAAACCAGATCGCCGAGCGCTACGAGGTGTCACGCACGCCCGTGCGCGATGCGCTGTACCGCCTGGAGCGCGAAGGTTACCTGGAAGTCGGCCTGCGCCGCGGTTGGTCGGTCAAACCGCTGGATTTCGAGCGTATCGACGAACTCTACGAGGTGCGCATCAGCCTGGAATGCGCGGCATTGGACCGGCTGTGCGCGGCCGAAGACGTGCGTCAGGTGCTGGAACCCTTGATGCGCGTGTGGGTGGTTGCGCTGGATGAGCGACAAACGGGCATGCAGGTCATGGCCGAACTGGATGAGCAGTTTCACTTCGAGCTGCTGCGTCTGGCCGGTAACCGCGAGGCGGCGCGCATTCATCAGGAAGTCTGCGAGCGCATTCGTATCGTGCGGCGTCTGGATTTCTATCAGGCGCAGCGCATCGAAAAGACCTACGAAGAACACGCCGACATCCTCAAGGCAATTGCTGCACGGCGGCGCGACGAGGCCAGCCGCCTGTTGCGCGCACACATCGAACACAGCCGGCAGGAAGTGCACAAGATCAGCCTGTCGATGTTGGAAGCAGCCCGGCGTACCTACCGCGCCGGCTGATCTGGCGGCGTAATCCGCCAAAACAAAGCCCCGCACTGGCGGGGCTTTGGTGTTTCTGGGCTGCGTCAGGCGTGCAGAATCAGTGCCAGCGGGCCGCCGCCGTTGGGGCCTTGATGCTCTGCACCGCCGGAAACGAACAGCCGCGTATCACCCAGCCGACCTGCCAGCACACCACCAACCAGCGAGCGCGCGTGGCGCGAGCCGTTGATGTCGCTGTCATCACTCATCACGTGACGGTTGCCGCGAATCTCGCCTGAGACCGAAGGCTCCGCCTTGACCAGCAGGCCTGCAAGGTTGTCGGCGGTGATGGTCAGCTGCGCGCCACCGGGCATGCTGGCCAGCGCGCGGTCGATGGCGGCGGTATCCAGGGCGTCTTCCATCACCGCGTGGCCGATACGGTAGGCCGGGTCCCAGCCGGCGGCGTTGCCCAGCACCAGCACTTCATTGCGCAGCAGCTCGATACCGGCAGACGTGCTGGCACGGGTGGAGTAGAGCGACCAGTCGCTGCAGATTTTCTCGTTGCTGAGCTGTTCTTCCATTAGGTCGCCCAGCGCCACGGCCACGCCCAGTGCCGAGGCGCCACGCGAGTAGCCCATGGATTCGTAGGTATCGCGGCAGGCGGTGGTGTGCCCCCGGCTGGCGGCGTCGCTGATGCGTGAGGCGGTCAGCAGCGGACATTTGATTTGCACAAAATGCACGTCGTCCTCGTGCCGGATACCAGCGCTGGCCATCGCCCGCGTCACGGCATCGCGGGTTTCATTGACCTGCTCCAGGCGGCCAATTTCTTCCGGCTTGAAGTCGCGGGTAAAGGCGACGCCAGCGGCGAGACCCGGCAGGCTGTAGTCGGCATTCTGCTCGCTGGCGTCGACTTCGAATACCAGCCAGTGCGGACTCAGGCCGCCTTCGGTGCCGCCGGACATGACGAAGGCGATGCGCTCCTCGACCTTGGCTTCGGACAAGGTCAGCTGCTGGGCAAAGAAGCGACGCAGGGTGCTGGTGGCAAAGGCGCGGGTGAAGTCGTTGACGCAGCCATTGCCTTCGGTCTTGCCAAGCACGGCAATGACGCGGGTGGGGTCGATCTGGCCGTCGCTGATGGCTTGGGCCAGGGTAGAGATGTCGTCTGGCGAGCTGGCGCTCAGACGGGTGACGCGCGTTTTCATGGGCAGTACCTTTTCAAATAGATCCGATCAGATGGATCAGGCGAGTTCGAAACTGATGTCGTGAGCGCCCTCCCAGAGGGTCTTCAGGCCGAGGGCGCGGAGGTTTTCCTGGCCCTCGATGATGGTCAGAAAGTGGTTGCCGGCCAGTTGTCCGAGCTTGCTGGAGAAGCTGCAGGCGCCGTAGGCCATGATGATTTCGGTTTCGCTGTAACCACCGGGATAAAACAGCACGTCGCCGACCGAGGGGTGGCTGGTGTGGTTTTCGAAGCCGATAAGCTGCTCGCCGTTTTTGAGCTGATAGTCGCCCAGCGGCACCCAGGCGCCTTCACCGCTCCAGCGTACGTGGATCAGTTTCTGGTGATAGGGCAACAGCTTGAGAAAGGCGGCCACGGTGTCGGGGGCGTCGGGGTGGCACTCGGCAATAAAGTCGAAGCCGCCGGCGCTAATCTTGATGCGGGTCATGGGGTTTCCTTGTGTCAGGAGCCGGGCTGGCCGATCCATTTGGTAACGGTGGGCGCTTGCCATTGGTCGATCTGCTCAAGCGCTTTGAGCGGGTCGGCTTCAAGAATCAGCATGTCGCAGTGCTCGATCTTCATGAAGCCTTCAGTCGTGGCGTGCAGCAGCAAGGCGCGCAGAGGGGCAAAAAAGTCGCGCACGTTGAGGCAGGCCAGCGCCTTCTGGTGCTCCACCAGCTGGGTCAGAGTGGCGACCTCGAACAGCTCTTCCAGCGTGCCCAGGCCGCCGGGCAGGGCGACAAAGGCATCGGCCAGCTCGGCCATGCGTGCCTTGCGCTCACGCATGCCGGAGACCACCTCGTGACGGGTCAGGCCCGGATGCAGGTGGCCGCGCTCACGCAGGCGTTCGGTGATCACGCCGATCACCTCGCCGCCGGCGGCCAGGGCGGCATCGGCCACCACGCCCATCAGGCCCTTGGTGGTGCCGCCGTAGACCATGGTCTGACCGCGCTCGGCAATCGCCTGCCCGAGCTTTTTGGCTTGTTCGATATAGTCCTCATGGCTGCCGAAGTTGGAGCCGGAGAACACGGCAATACTGTTGATTGATGGGTTGCGGTTCATGCGGCCTCCGAGCCTTTGCCACGTTGGGTCCAGCTGGTGAAACGGTTCTCAAGCAGAGCAGAGACGGAGTACAGGGCGACGCCCAGGGCAGCCAGAATGAACAGCCCGGCAAACACCAAGGGGACGTCAAAGTTGCCGCTGGCAATCATCATCACGTTGCCGATGCCCTTGTTGGAGGCCACGGTTTCCGCCAGTACGGTGCCGATGAAGGCCGAGGTCAGGGCGATCTTCAGCGAGGCGAACAGATAGGGCAGGGTGCGCGGCAGACCGACGTTCCAGAGAATGTCGCGCTTCTTGGCGCCGAGTACGCGCAGCACGTCTTCCAGCTCCGGCTCGGTGGTCGCCAGACCGGTTGCCACGTTGACTACCACCGGGAAGATACCGATGACCATCGAGGTCAGAATCGCCGGGATGGTGCCCGAGCCAAACCAGACCACGAAGATCGGCACCACTGCGACCTTGGGAATGCTGGAAAAGCCGACCAGCAATGGATAGGCGATATCGTAGGCGACCCGGGAGGAGCCGATGATCACGCCAATCAGCAGGCCGATGAACACACCGAGAAAGAAGCCGATCAGGGTGGTCATCAGCGTCTGCTGGGTGTGTGGCCAGAGGATCGGCATCTTGTCGATCAGCACGGCGGCGATTTGGCTGGGTACCGGTAGCACCAGCTCGGAAACACCGAGCAGACGGCAGAGCACTTCCCAGAGCAGGAAGAAACCGATCATCGCGGAGAACGACAGCAGGTTGCGCCGCCAGCGCGGCAGGGGCTTGTTCATACGGATACCTCTTCAAGCGAACCACTGGCTGCGGGAGTCTGCGAGCTGCCGGGCGCGCGCGCCTCGGCGATGCTCATGCGCAGTTGCTGCACCAGGGTGGTGAAGTCCGGCTGGTAGCTGGATTCCAGGGTGCGCGGCCGGGCGAAGGTCACGCGCTGGTCTTCGATGATGCGGCCGGGGCGTGAACTCATGACGCAGATGCGGCTGGCCAGATAGGCCGACTCGCGCAGGTCGTGGGTCACCAGCAACACGGTCGGGCGGCGGTTGATCCACAGGTCTTGCATGGTGTCCCACAGCTCTTCGCGGGTGAACTGGTCCAGCGCGCCGAAGGGCTCGTCGAGCAGCAGGATGTCGGGCTCATGCACCAGCGCCCGGCACAGGGACGCGCGCTGCAGCATGCCGCCGGACAACTGCCAGGGGCGCTTGTTGCCAAAACCGGCCAGGCCGACCTGCTCCAGCAGCGCCTCGGCGCGTTCGCGGAACTCGCCCTTGCGCTTGCGGCGGTAGTCCTGGCGGAACGGCTCGACGATCTTCAGCGGGATCATCACGTTGTCGAGAATACTCAGCCACGGCAGCATGGTCGGGTTCTGGAAGGCCAGGCCCAGGCGCTTGGTGTGGCTGCCGATGGCGCCGACTTCACGGCCACCGACAATCGCGGCACCGGCGGTCGGCTCCAGCAGGCCGGCGACCAGTTTGAGAATGGTGGACTTGCCGCAGCCGCTGGGGCCGACCAGCGCGACAAAATCGCCCTTGTCGATGCGCAGGGTGGTGTTGTCCAGCGCCACGACATTGCCGCCGTAACGCACGGTCACGTCGGACAGCTCGATCATCGGACGTTGGGCACTGGCTGATGGGGTGTCAGTCATGGATTGCTCCTGTTGCACGGCCCCGGCGTCGAGCGCCGGGGCTGTCATAGGCCAGCGGCTCACCGCCGCGGCTCCGCAGTCGGGCGCACGCCCTCAGGCGTGCTCAGGATTGCGTCCGTGTAGTGCTCGGTGTTCTGCGGACGCGGCGTCGGCATCTGCTGAATGGCCTTGACCGAGCGCCCCCAGCCGGCAGCCTCGGTAACCAGCTCACCGTTGCGCATGACAAACTTGCCGCGCACCAGTGTGTGCAACGGATAGCCCTTGACCGGGCGGCCATGCCAGGGCGAGATCTTGCTGGTGCTGTGCAGCTGGTTTTCCGAGAGGATGCCGCTGCGCTGCATATCGACAATGGCGATATCGGCGTCGGCGCCGGGGGTTATCACGCCTTTCTTGCCGTAGATGCCCCAGGCCTTGGCCGGGCTGACCGAACTCCAGCGCACGTAGTCCATCAGGCTGGCGCGTTCACGGTTGACCTCGGTGAGCATCAGCGCCATCTGCGTCTCGATGCCGGGGAAGCCGCAATCACACTCCCAGATGTTCTCCCGGGTCTTCTCTTCCGGGGCGTGCGGCGCGTGGTCGGTGGCGATCATGTCGATGATGCCGTCCATCAGCGCATCCCACAGCGGCTGGTTGTGGCGGGGTTCGCGGATCGGCGGGTTCAGGCGCAGGATGCCGCCCAGCCGGTCGGTATCGTCGGTGTTGAGCAGCAGGTACTGCGGGCAGGTCTCAACGGTCACGTCCACGCCGCGGCGCTTGGCTTCACGAATCAGGAACAGCGAGTCGGCGGCGCTGTGGTGGGCGATGTGCACCCGTGCGCCGGTCCATTCAGCCAGGGTCAGCACGCGGCCAATGGCTTCAATCTCGGCTACCACCGGGCGCGCGGCGAGGTGCGCCAGGGCGTCGATGCGCCCGGCGTCCTGCATGCGCTTTTGGCGGCGGGAGAGAATGGACGAGTTTTCCGCGTGCACTACGGTACGGATGCCCAGTGGTGCGAGCTTTTCAAAGCCTTCGAGCAGGGCGCCGTCGGTGGGTGCCGGCAGGTTGCCGAAGGTGTTGCCGACAAACGCCTTGAAGCTGGTGCAGCCGGCGTCGACCAGCTCTTCCAGGTGGCCGACGGTGTCGTCCCCCAGCAGGCCGTGAATACCGTAATCAACGTAGGACGACTCGGCGGCTTTCTGCTTCATGCGCAGGGCTTCGATGGTGCCGGTCGGCGGGTTTGTGTTGGGCATGTCGAACACGGTGGTCACGCCACCGCAGGCGGCAGCCGCCGAACCGGTCTTCCAGGTTTCCTTATGGGCGTAGCCCGGATCGCGGAAGTGCACATGGCTGTCGATGGCGCCCGGCAGCAGGAACAGGCCATCAGCCTGTACGACTTCGCGTGCCGACGGCATTAGCTCATCGCGGCCAACGGCGACGATCTTCTCGCCGTCGATCGCGACGGATGCCTCGATTATCTGGTGGTCTGATACCACGCGGGCGCCGCGGATCAGCAGGTCAACTTGGTTCATAGGGTTCTCCTAAAGCATGGCCCAGCCGCCATCGACCGGGAGGTCGACGCCGGTGATCTGGCGGGAAACGTCGCTGCCGAGAAACAGGCAGGCATTGGCAACATCCTGGTCGGTGGAGACGCGCTTGAGCGCATAGTCGGCGGCGTGGCGGGTGGCCGCTTCCTCCGGGCTGATATCCAGCTGGGCGACCATGTTGGCGCACACCTTGTCGCGAAAGCGCGGGCCGTCAACCATGCCGGGGGCGACGCAGTTGACGTTGATACCGTGCGGGCCGGCCTCCAGCGCAAAGCTCTTGGTGATGCCGCGCAGGCCCCACTTGGAGGCGGAATAGGCCATGCGGCCAGCACGACCGCGCATGCCGAAGGTGCCGCCAACGTTGACGATCTTGCCGCTGCCTTGCTCGATCATCGCGGGCATGACCGCGCGCATGGTGTTGAAGCAGCCGGTCATGTTGAGCTGAACGATCTCGTCGAACTCGCTCTGGGTGGTCTCCCAGCCGGTCTTGCCGATCGGGCCAGAGCCGCCCGCCACGTTGACCAGCACATCGATGCGGCCGAAGCAGTCCAGTGCCGCCGCCGCAAGGGCCTCGGCATCGGTACTGCGGGTCATGTCGCAGCGCACTACTTCTACCTCGCGGCCCAGTTCCGCCACTTCCCGGGCGACCGGTGCAATGGCGTCCAGGTCGCGCCCGGCCAGCACCAGTCGGGCACCTTCGCGGGCGAAGGCGAGGGTAACGGCGCGGCCCATACCTTTGGCCGGGCCGGTGATGACGACGACTTTGTCCTGCAGATCAAGGTTCATCAGTGTCTCCCGTCGCTCAGAGTTCGCTCGGGCGGTCAGCCCGTGGCGGCAGGAAGCTGCGGTCGAAAATCTGCGTCGGTGCCGGCGCGTTCTCCAGCTGGTTGGCCTTGACCACGATGTCGATGTTCTTTTGCAGGCGCTCATCGCTAACGTCACCCAGGCCGATGTCGGCAATTTCCGGGTGGCTCATGTCGTTGCGCACCGTGGTCAGCATCTTGTCGGTTTCCACTTCGCGGTTGAGCAGCGGCTCACGGCGCATCAGCGCGTCGATCGCTTCCTCGGGGTTGGCTACCGCGTCCTGAATGGCCTGGTTGATGGCGGCAACAAAGCCACGCACGGCGTCTGGATGCTCGGCGATAAACTCCTGGGAGAAGAAGATCGAGTTGGAGTACAGGTCCATGCCGTGATCGCCGTAGCGGATAAAGCGCAGTTGCTCATCCGGGTTGATACCCATGCCCTTGGCGCTGAAGCTGATGGTGGTGATGTAGCCGAAGGCAGCGTCGATCTGGCCGCGCATCAGCAGCTGCTCACGCAGGTTGGGCGCCATGTTGTTGATGGTGACCTTGGACTGGTCGATACCGGTCATCTCGGCGAACGCCGGGAACAGCTTCAGTGCCGCGTCGTTGGCCGGTGCGCCGACGATCTTGCCTTCCAGATCGGCAGGTTCGGTGATCGGGCTGTCGCTTTTAACCGCGATGACGAACGGCGGGGTGTTGTAGATCATGTAGACGCCGACCGGTGCGCGCTCAGGCTGGGTCGAGGCCAGCTGGATCAGCGCATTGGTGTCACCAAAGCCCGCGTCGTAGACACCAGAGGCGACCTTCGGAATGGACGCGGCAGAGCCTTCGCCCTGATCGATGGTGACGTTCAGGTCGTGCTCCTTGAAGTAGCCCTTGTCTTCGGCGAGGAAGAACCAGGCCTGGGCGCCTTCATATTTCCAGTTGAGTACCAGATCGATATCGGTTGCGGCCTGCGCGCTGGCGGCGGCGAATAGCCCCATGCTGAGGCTAAGGGCTGTGAGGGTTTTGGCCAGGCGTGGCCGACGGGTTTTTGCTGACATGTTCATGACTCCTGTTGCATTGAGGTGAGAGCGGTATTGAGCGCAGCGGCCGTGGCGACAAAGCCGTGGCACTGGGCGACGAGAAAATGAATGGCGCGACTGACATAGGCCGGGGAGGGCGTTGAGCAGGCGTCGCGCAGCAGCACGCAGTCGTAGCCGAGGAAGGCCGCATCCTGCAGGGACGAAAACACGCAGCGGTCGGTATTGATGCCGGCAAACAGCAGGCTGGTGATGCCCTGCGCGCGCAGGATGCTGTCCAGCTCGTTATCCCAGAAGCCGCTGAGGCGGTGCTTGTACACCTGGATATCGGCGGTCTCGATCTTCAGCTCGCTGACCACCTGCGCGCCCCAGGTTCCCTGCACCAGCGCCGGGCCGTGATCGATTGGCGAATGCTCGCCGTAGCCCACGCCGCTGGCGCTGCGCTTGCCGACGAAATGCACCACCGGCGGCAGGTTCAGCCGGTCTGCACGGATGCCCCAGTTGAGCCAGATAACCCGGCCACCGGCAGCGCGCCAGGCCGGCAGCAGGCGCCGCAGGCGCGGGATGGGGCGCCGTGTTGCCTGCATGCTGGCCCCTTTTTGGGCAAACCAGCCTTCGGGGTGGCAGAAGTCGTTCTGCATATCCACCACCACCAGTGCGCTGGCGCCGATATCCAGCTCCAGGTTGCCCTGGTCGCTGGTGAACAGCAGCGGCGTTGGCGTGTGGGCTGGACGCAGCAGGCTGGTAACACCGTAATGCTGGTGCCAGGCGTTGTCTGGGTGAGGCCCGTAGGCCACGGGAGTGCCGGGAGTCTTTTTCATGCTGGCAGACGATGCAGCGCACATGCCATGAGTGACTATCAAATGTCGCTTTTTCGCGTGCGTTGCGTTGCCGATACGGCAACGGATATGCTGGCGCAAGGATGCCATCTGGCCCCCGGCAAATCGCTTGCGTGCAGGGGTGGGTGCTTTGGCTGCCGGGTTGGTGCGCCGCCACGTCTGTGGCGGGGCGGTGGCTGCGCCGGGCGCGCCGCCTTTGCACCGCCCGCGGGCAGGCTGCTGCACCGCTGCGGTGCTCGACGGGGCCGTGCTGGTCCGCATGACAGGAGCTGATATGAATCATCTGCGCTTTCTGCACTACCTGGATGAAGTGGCCAGAGTGGGCTCGATCCGCCAGGCTGCCGAGCGTCTGCACGTCGCGCCGTCGGCGGTGAATCGCCGTATTCAGGACCTGGAAGACGAACTGGGTACACCACTGTTCGAGCGTCTGCCGAGGGGCATGCGGCTGACGGCGGCCGGCGAGCTGTTTGTGCATTACATCCGCAGTCGGGCTGCGCATCTGGAGCAGGTGCGCTCCGAGATCGAGGACCTGCAGGGGCTGCGCCGCGGCCGCGTGCGGATCGTCGTCAGTCAGGCCGCCGCGGGCAGCTACCTGCCGGAACGTATCGCCGGCTTTCGGCAGCAGCATCCGCTGGTGGAGTTTCAGGTGCAGGTGGGCGATCACCACCGGGCGCTGGATGCGCTGCGCACCTTTGAGTCTGACCTGGCGTTCATCTTTCATCTGACGCCGGAGGCGGACATCGAGCGCTTGCACGATGTCGCCCAACCGCTGTGCGTGGTCATGCACCGCAGTCATCCGCTGGCGGCGGAGCCGGGGCGGGTCAGCCTGCGCCAGTGCCTGGACTATCCGGTGGTGCTGCCCGGCCGGGACACTGCCGGTCGTCAGCTGCTGGATACCTATCTGGCCCGGCGCTCGATCAAGCTGCGGGCGCTGATCGAGAGCAACAGCTTCGAGTTTCTGCTGGGTTACCTGCGCTACGAGCAGGCGCTGAGTTTTCAGATACAGATTGGCGTGCCCAGCGTGGGTGGCGAGCTGGTCAGTCGGGAGATTGCTGACCGTGGCTTTCCGTCGGCCAATCTGGTGCTGGCTTGCCTGCAGAATCGGCAGTTGCCGGTGGTGGCGTATGCTTTTGCCGAGTACCTGCGCAACTCGGCCGCGTGAGGCGGCGGATTGCCGGGCGAGCCGGTGGTACAGTGCAGCCTGACAGTCAGGGCCGGAGAGAAGGCATGAGCCTGCAGAATACGCAGCTGAACGACAGCTGGACCTTGTATCAACGCCTGCGTGAGCAGACCCCGCTGGTGCAGTGCATTACCAATTACGTGGCGATGAACATGACCGCCAACGTGTTGCTGGCCGCCGGCGCGTCGCCGGCTATGGTGCACTGCGCCGAGGAGTCCGGTGAGTTTGCGGCGCTGGCATCAGCCTTGAGTATCAATATGGGCACGCCCTCGCCGCAGTGGGCTGAAGGCATGTACGCGGCCATCGCCGGCGCTCAGGCGGCCGGGGTGCCCTGGGTGCTTGACCCGGTGGCGCACGCGGCAACCGGGTTTCGCCGCCAGCTGGTGACCGCGCTTTTGGCCCGGCGGCCAACGGCCATTCGCGGCAATGCCTCGGAGATCATCGCGCTGGCCGGTGCCAGTGGGCAGGGCCGGGGCATGGATAGCGGCGACAGCGTAGAGAGCGCTGGCGAGGCTGCGCGTCAGCTGGCGCGCGCGCAGGGTTGCGTGGTGCTGGTGACCGGTGAGGTTGACCTGGCGACCGATGGTCAGCGCAGCCTGCGCATCGAGGGCGGCAGTGCGCTGATGCCGCAGGTGACTGCCATGGGCTGCGCGCTCAGTGCCCTGCTCGCCGGTTTTATTGGCGTTGCGCCGGGGCATACGCTGGCTGCCGCCGTGGCCGCCGCCCAGGTGTTTGCGGCTGCCGGTCTTAAGGCCGAGCAGCATGCCCAAGGCCCGGGCAGCTTCCTGCCAGCCTTTCTTGATGCGTTGCACTTGCTGCAACCGAGTGATCTGCAGCGCTGCCCGGTCAGCGAACAGCTCTGATACCGCAGTCTGATGACGGAGTAGCCATGGTTTCCAAGGACGAGTTGCAGCGGTTTTTCGATGCGGAGTTTCCGCACTCCCGCTTTGAGATCGAATCGCTGGGCGAGCGCATGGCGGTGATCCGCAAGCCCATCTCCGGCGCGCACCTGCGTCCGGGTGGCACGGTATCGGGGCCAGTGCTGATGGAAGTCGCGGACGCCGCCCTGTACGTGGCGTTGCTGGGCACCTTGGGGCTGGTGGCGCTGGCGGTGACCACCAACCTGAACATCAACTTTATGCGTAAACCGCGAGCTGACCGCGACGTCATTGCCGAATGTCGCTTGCTCAAAGTGGGCAAGACCATGGTGATTGGCGAAGTCTCGCTGTATTCCGACGGCGAGCCCGAACCGGTCGCCCACGCCACCGGCACCTACGCGATTCCGCCGGCGCGCTGATTCACCCGGCGCTCGGCGACACCTGACGCGGCAGCCCCAGCGAAATCAGCGCCGCCAGCAGGACAAAGGCACTGGAGATCCACAGGCAGGCACCCAAGCCGTATTGCTGGTAAACCCAGCCGGACAGCAGGGTGCCAATCAGCCGCCCCATGGCGTTGGACATATAGTAGAAACCGACATCCAGCGACACACCATCGCCCTTGGCGTAGCTGACAATCAGGTAGCTGTGCAGCGACGAGTTGATGGCGAAGATCACGCCAAACAGCAGCAGGCCACCTATCAGTACTGCACTGGCGTTTTGCGGCGTGAGGTGCATGCCCACGGCAATCGCAGCGGGCAGCAGGGCCAGCAGCAACGCCCAGCCGGCAGCGCTGCGCCCGCCCGGCACCTGCTGCCGGCCGGTCAGCCGTGGCGCTATCGACTGCACCAGCCCGTAGCCGATCACCCAACTGGCCATAAAGCCACCGACCAGCCAGAAGTCCCAGCCCAGCGCACTGCTCAGGTACACCGGCAGGGCGATCACAAACCACACATCACGGGCACCGAACAGAAACAGCCGCGCCGCGGAGAGCAGGTTGATGGCGCGGCTTTTGGACAGCAGCTCCCGGAATTTGGGCTTGCCGCTGGCGCGCCCCAGGTCCTGCTTCAGCAGGCGCAGACTGATCAGCCACACCACCGCCAGCGCGATCGCCATGGCCAGTACCGCGCCGGTAAAGCCGAGCAGCACCAGCAGCGCACCACCGAGGAAGAAGCCGACGCCCTTCAGGGCATTTTTGGAACCGGTGAGAATGGCCACCCACTTGTACAGCGTGCCTTGCTGCTGCTCAGGCACCAGCAGCTTGATGGCGCTCTTGGCGCTCATCTTGTTCAGGTCCTTGGCGATGCCGGACAGGGCCTGCGCCGCCATCACCCAGGGTACGCTGAGGACGCTGGCCGGTAGTGTCAGCATCAGCAGCGCAACCACTTGCAGGGCCAGGCCCAGATTCATGGTGCGGTTCAGGCCGATGCGCGCGCCCAGCCAGCCGCCGACCAGGTTGGTGACCACGCCGAATATTTCGTAGAACAGAAAGAGCGCGGCAATCTCCAGCGGCGTGTAGCCCAGACTGTGAAAATGCAGCACCACCAGCATGCGCAGCGCGCCGTCGGTCAGGGTAAAGGCCCAGTAGTTGGCGGTGACCACCAGATACTGGCGCACGGCAGCGGGCAGGCTGGACAGGGTGCGCATCTTACGAACTCCTCAGGCGTACTGGCCGACCAGCCGCGCCAACTCCACGGCGCGGTTGGCGTAACCCCACTCGTTGTCATACCAGGCGTAGAGCTTGACCTGGGTCTGGTTGATCACCATGGTCGACAGCGCATCGATGATCGAGGAGCGCGGGTCGGTGCGGTAATCAATGGACACCAGCGGGCGCTCCTCATAACCGAGAATGCCGTGCAGCGGGCCGCCGGCCGCCTGCTTGAGCAGGGCGTTGACCTCTTCCACGCTGGTGGGGCGTTCAACCTCGAAGACGCAGTCGGTGAGCGAGGCATTGGCCAGCGGTACTCGCACCGCATGGCCGTTCAGGCGACCGCGCAGCTCGGGGAAGATCTCGGCAATCGCCGTGGCCGAGCCGGTGGTGGTAGGGATCAGGCTCATGCCGCTGGCGCGGGCACGGCGCAGGTCCTTGTGCGGTTGGTCGAGAATACTCTGGGTGTTGGTCAGATCGTGGATAGTGGTGATGGAGCCGTGGCGAATGCCCAGCGCCTCCTGAATCACCTTGACCACCGGCGCCAGGCAGTTGGTGGTGCAGGAGGCGGCGGTAACAATGCGGTGCCGTTGCGGGTCAAAGCGATCCTGGTTGACGCCCATCACCACATTCAGCGCCCCCGGCTCCTTGACCGGCGCACAGACCACCACCCGTTTGACGCCCTGATCCAGGTACGGCTGCAGGCTGGCCAGGGTTTTCATCTTGCCGCTGGCCTCGATGACCAGATCACAGTCGCTCCAGTCGGTATCGGCCAGCGCGCGATTGGCTGTCACCGTGATCGCCTTGCCGTCGATCAGCACCTGCTCGGCGTTGCTGCCGGCCTCGTGCTGCCAGCGGCCGTGCACCGAATCAAAGTTGAGCAGGTGGGCGTGGGTTGCCGCGTCGCCCGCCGGATCATTGATGCGCACAAACTCCAGCTCCGGCCAGTCCCAGGCCGCGCGCAGCGCCAGCCGACCGATGCGACCAAAACCGTTGATACCTACCTTGATGCTCATAGCGGACTCCTGCCTTGTGAGGTCACTCTGTGCCTGGGAACCAGTGACGGGTGCGGTTGGCGAAGGCCACCAGTGACAGCATGACCGGTACCTCGACCAGCACGCCGACCACCGTGGCCAGGGCCGCACCGGAGTGCAGCCCGAACAGCGAGATGGCGACCGCGACCGCCAGCTCAAAGAAATTGGAGGTGCTGATCATGCAGGCCGGCGCTGCAATCGGGTGTGGCAGGCGCAGCTTCCAGGCGGCCAGATAAGCGATCGCAAAGATGCCGTAGGTCTGCACCAGCAGCGGGATGGCAATCAGCACGATGGTCAGCGGCTGGCTCAGCAGTGTGTCGGCCTGCAGGCCGAACAGCAGTGCCACGGTGCCCAGCAGCCCCAGTATCGACCAGGGCTTGAGGCGCCGTAGCAGATTTTCCAGCTGGCCCGGCGCGCGGCGTTGCAGCAGGCGACGGGTAGCAATGCCAGCTGCCAGCGGCAGCACCACGTACAGCAGCACCGACAGCAGCAGCGTTGCCCAGGGCACCTGAATATCGCTGACGCCTAGCAGTAGGCTGACCAGCGGCGCAAAGGCAAACACCATGATCAGATCGTTCACCGACACCTGCACCAGCGTGTAGTTGGGGTCGCCACGGGTCAGCTGGCTCCAGACAAACACCATCGCGGTACAGGGCGCCACGCCCAGCAGGATCATGCCGGCGATGTACTCGCCCGCGCTTTGCGGGTCCACCCAGTCGGCAAACAGCACACGAAAGAACAGCCAGCCGAGCAGCGCCATGGTGAAGGGCTTGATCAGCCAGTTGATGGTCAGCGTCAGCACCAGCCCGCGCGGGCGCTTGCCGACATCGCGCACGGCGGCAAAGTCGATCTGCACCATCATCGGGTAAATCATTACCCAGATCAGCACCGCCACCAGCAGGTTTACATGGGCAAACTCCAGCGCCGCGACACCGGCAAACAGGGGCGGAAACAGCGAGCCGAGCGCGACGCCAGCCGCGATGGCCAGCGCCACCCAGACACTCAACCAGCGCTCAAACAATCCCATACTGGCTCCTCAAATGCCCTGCTGATTGACGCGCGCTGACAGCTGCTCGGCGGATTCGCGCCGCTCGGAATAGCGGTCCACCAGATAGTCGCTGTGCTCGCGCAGCAACAAAGTGAATTTCACCAGTTCTTCCATGACATCCACCACCCGCTCATAGAAGGGCGAGGGGCGCATGCGCCCGGCCTCGTCAAACTCCAGAAACGCCTTGGGCACCGACGACTGATTGGGGATGGTGAACATGCGCATCCAGCGGCCCAGCGCACGCAGCTGGTTCACCACATTGAACGACTGCGACCCGCCACACACCTGCATGACCGCCAGCGTCTTGCCCTGGGTCGGGCGCACCGCGCCAATGCTCAGCGGCACCCAGTCGATCTGCGCCTTGAACACCGCCGTCATCGCCCCGTGGCGCTCCGGAGAGCACCACACCTGACCCTCGGACCACTGCATCAACTCGCGCAGCTCAACCACCTTGGGGTGGGTATCCGGTGCATCGTCCGGTAGCGGCAGACCAGATGGATCAAAGATGCGGGCCTCGGCGCCAAAGTAGGTCAGCAGCCGGGCCGCTTCTTCGACCAGCAGCCGGCTGTAGGAACGCTCACGGGCAGAGCCGTGCAGCAGCAGAATGCGCGGCGCATGCGTGGCGCGCAGCGGGCTGCGCAGGCGCTCCAGATCCGGGCGGGGCGCGAGATCGGTATCCAGGTTGGGCAGGTCAGGGTGAGACATGGAGACTCCGATTGCAGCGATTCAGGAGGTGGCCGGCGGGCAGCAGCGCGCCGCCCGCTCAGGACGATCGCCCATCTGCTCCAGCCGCTGATGGTCCGGGCTCAGCCAGTGGCGATTGCTGTCCAGCGTGGTGCGCAGCAGTTGGATAACCCAGTCGGGCAGGTGAGGGTGCAAACGGTAATACACCCACTGCCCCTGCCGCCGATCCGCCAGCAACCCGCAAGTGCGCAATTGCGCCAGGTGGCGGGAAATCTTCGGCTGGCTCAGCTCCAGCGCCGACGTCAGCTCGCAAACGCACAGCTCACCCTCGGCGGCAATCAGCAGCATCAGACGCGTGCGGGTCTCATCGGCCAGGCACTTGAAAACGGTGGGTGGGGTCAGGTGTTCGAGCATGGTGGTATGGGTTGGCTGTGCTTGTATGCATATATGGTTTGTCGAATATATTGCGTGTAAGGGGCGTGTGGCAATCGGATTTTGGCTCTATCGGGTGGGGAGGGCAGGGGTTTTCGTAAAATATACGGAAATATATATGTAATGTTGAGGTTTGCCTGGCGGGGCGGAGGATTCAGGCTAGAGGCGGGTCAGCAAGGGCTTCGGCACAGGTCGCCGGGGCCGTAGGCTGGTTGGTGGAGACGTTCGTGGGCGAAAAAAGGACGCATTGTGGCGTCCTTTTTTATATTTTGATTTGGGGGATTTGAATCCTTGTTCATCCTGCTGCAATAAAGCGCAATGCTTGGCAGTGCTTGCGTTCTCGGTCGTCTGGATACGCATTTTCTCGCTTACGCTTGCTGTGTTTTCGACAATTTTTCGACGCATTTTACGCTTTCTGGCCACTCTGCCAATCTTCTGATTTCCTATGCTTTAACTTTTAGTTTTATTGGTTTTACAACTCGCGCTTTGCTGTGGAGAAAATGACTCTTTCTGCCATAAATTGCACGATTGGTATGAATTTCACTATGTCATCCTCGGATTCGGATAATGGCATGAAGCAGTCTTCTCGGGAATACTTATCGCTTGAGTGTACTAGTGCGTTGCGAATGTGCTTGATTATCTGTGCTGCCGAGTTTAAGGCGTTACCCTTGCTCAAGTTTATGGTGTACTTTTCACCAAATATCTTCTTCTTGTTTTTGGTGAATATATTATCTCCAATGCTATCCTCTAGGCTTGATATGAACTCAATAAACTCTTCTTCTGCGACATACTTCCTTAGTACTCCGTGCAGCATTTCTTTTTCGCTGGATGTGTTGTCGTTTCTTTTTATTGCAGCTAGAAGTTTGGTTATATTTTCATATGTGGATCGGAAGTCTGGGTTGTTAAGCTGAGCGCACACCGCGTTGAAAAGTGACTCGTCTGCGACTCTTAGGAAATGGAACTCTAGGATATGATAATACGCTAGGAATACTTGACTTGGGAATTGGCTGCTTTTGGCTACTTTATAGAATGTTACGGCGGCGTCATCATAGCTAGCTCTTGGTATCTCGAGGTCTCCACCCTCTTCGTCGTCGGCTCTCGGATAAATAAGCCCTTTTGCTTTGATTTCGTGGCTAAGCTCCCAGCTTTCATGCTTGCGATATGCTAGCGCAAAAAGACATGCCTTAACCGGCTCTATGGCTATATCGACAATGTCTTTATTTTTGGGTTTTCTTTTCGCTTTGTAAGTGATTGTATGATGGTTGAAGAATAAATCCTCAAACCGAAAATGAATTCTTGTGTTTGTGGCTCTTCCGCTTGTGTAGTTTGCGTATCGCCTTTCCATTTTGTTTATTATTCTTTCGAAAGAGTTTTCGTATCGTTCTGACTCGAAATATGCCAGCTTGTACTCTCTTGATGCTGGTGAAAGGGTTATTGTGGTTTCTTTTTGGTCTTTGAATGTGTGAGATACTCTGTAAAAAAAACCAGGGTCTAATCGTACTGTTAAGAACTCGGCAGAGCTATTGGATTTTAGTATTCTTTTTGATGCGTCAAAGCTGTATTGCCTTGCCTTGTAGTAAGAGTTGATGGCTTTTTCCCATTCCCCGTCTATTTTTACGTCCAGCTTTGCACTTCCAATTTCAAGATCTATGTTCTTGCCTTTTGCTTGGGCTTTGCAACCAAGCTCATTCAACCTTTTGACAATACTGTTTAGGCTCAATTTATTAACTCCATGTATTGTTTTGCTCTCTTGTGGTTTGTGATTATCACCACGTTCTCTGTCTAAGTCCCTGAGCGCACTCCTGAACATCCTGATCAATTACATTGCCCGGCTTCATGCACTCACGCACCGACCGAACGGGACCTCTGTTGGCTTCCATTTCGGCGCGTTCTTGTGCTCTGAGCTGATTGCGGGCGGCTTGGCCCAGTGAGGAGTCATTGTCCGCAAATGTCTGCAGAAAGCTTTTTTCGATGTAGTCGGTGTACGCTTCGACCGCAGGCTGGATCGCCTCTGTTGCTTGGGCTAATGCGGTCTTTTCCTCGGCTGAGGCGCTGATGCTGAGCAGCATCAGGGTGATTGCTGTGGTCTTCTTCATCCTTGTTACTCCTACTCTTCCTTAACCCTGTGAAACCGGGAAAACCAGCGCCCAGCAGCTTCCTTTGTGATCGCTATCCCGCGTTGCGACTGGGTAACTTTGAGTCGGCTTCGTCGTATTCGGGGCTTGTTTGGCCGATCTCTGGCGCCGTGTTTCCTGTTACCAGCCACAGTGCATACTGGGGATAGACGCTTACCAATATGTCTATTTCATCCGCACTGACCCGCGCCGCGCTCTTGCTCACATTCCGCCAGCGCTCGTAGTCCCCGCCTTGCGCACTTGCGTTCTTAGGCCCTAACAACGTTATGGACTTGCCCCAAACATAGTGGAACAAAGCGGTTGGTTATGGAAGGCGCAGGAGCGGAAAACCTCGTTGGCGCACCGCAGTGATGCCGTGGCCCAAGTTTGCCGAGTGGACAGGCATGGGCGGTTGACTCGGCGTCGTCGAGTCATGGGTGCGGGGCTACCTCTCGATCAAGAGAACCGACAAGCGTCAGCCCAACTGCGCGACGCTTATCCTGGCGGTTGCGGATAATGCCGGGCAGTTCAGGATGCGCTCTCTTGGATCATCATGCGATATCCCACACCGGCTTCGGTGCGTATGTAGAAGGGCTCGGCCGGGTCATCACCCAGTTTCTGGCGTAAATGGCTGACCACGATACGCAGGTAGTGACTATCTTCCTTGTGCTGCGGCCCCCAGATCTCCTGCAGCAGTTGGGTTTGGGTGATCACGCAGTTGGGCGACCGGGCCAGCATGGCCAGTACCGCATATTCTTTGGGGGTGAGATCGATTTTTTCGCCGGCCAGCGTCACCCAGCGTTTACCAAGGTCGATATGGAGATGGCCGTCGTCCAGTACCACGGGGGAATCTGGCTTGATGTGGTCGCGCACGTTGGCGCGAATACGCGCGAGGAGCTCTTCAACACTGAAGGGTTTGGTGACGTAATCCTGCGCCCCTGCGTCCAGGGCCTGCACTTTTTCCCGGTCGCCGCTGCGTACCGACAGCACGATAACCGGAGCTTTCGACCAGGTGCGCAGTTCTTTCAGCACGGCGTGGCCGTCCATACCTGGCAGCCCTAAGTCCAGCACCACAAGGTCCGGCTGCTGACGGGCAATCGCGACTAATCCGGATTCTCCGTCTTCTGCTTCGGTCACATCGTAGCCTTCGCTTTTCAGGGCGATGCGTAACATGCGCCTGATCGAGGCTTCATCGTCCACAATGACAATCTTGATACTCACGGTCTAGGTTATTCCTGGTCGCTTGGGGAGGCCTTGAGCGGCACATCTAACGGCAGCTCCACGACAAAGCGGGTACCTTGGTGTTTGGTTCCTTCCGTCGCCTGCACGCTGCCACCATGGGCACCGATCATGCCTCGACAGATCGCCAACCCCATCCCCGTGTTCTGTTTTTTCTTGTCGCCGTCGGCAACGACAAAGAACATGTCAAAGATCTTTTCTCGCAGCGCTTGCGGGATACCGGGGCCACGGTCTTCGATGGCGATGGTACAGCGCTTGTCGCTGGTTTTAATGGCAACGTCAATTTTTTCATTGGCGGGTGTAAAGCGCGCGGCATTCTCCAGAATGTTAAACAGGGCTTGTTCAATCAGGGCCGCATGCACATACAAGACGGGCGCTGTATCCGGAAAGTGTGTCTCTGTTTGTACGCCGGGGTAGTACCGTTTGAGGCGTGACAATGCGCTGCCGACGATATCGGCGATAGACACCCAGTCGCGCTCGATCTTCAGTGTGCCGTACCCCAGCCGCGTCATATCCAGCAGATTCTGGATATAGCTGTCCAGGCGACGACTCTCTTGCAAGATGGTGTCTTCCAGTTCTTTCCGATCCTGGGGCTCGAGTTGCTGATCCAGCAACTGCAGACTCTCGGCCGCGCCCATCATCGCCGCTAACGGTGATTTGAGATCGTGGGAAACCGACGACAGCAGGGCTGAGCGCAGTTGTTCCACCTCGGTTTTGACGCGTGCTGCTTCCAGCTCGCGGACCAGTTGTGTCCGTCGCCAGGTGTCGGCGCCCTGGTTCACAATGGCCGTGATCAGGGTCTTGTCGCCAGGCGCGAGAATAGTGGCCGAGTCGGGAAACTTGAGGGCAGCACAGGCGATGCATTGATCGTCCTTGCTGACCGGGAATAACGTCCATTCGGACGCGTTCAATGTGTCACTGAAACGGCCGGAGATTTGCTGATTGCGCGTGGTCCAGTCAATGGCTGCCTGATCGACGGGTGTGAAGGGGCGTGTCGGTCGCGGCCAGGGTTCACCCTGCGTAGGCACGATGACGCATTCTACAGGCAAGGATTCCGCAATGACCTTTTGCATGCCTCGCCAGATAGCCTTGGGGTCTTCGGCGATGGAGAGCTCCTGCCCCAGCAGCCGCATGGCTTCGGAGTAGCGGTTGGCGTCGCGCAGCAAGATAAATTGCCGACGAATCCGGGAGGCCGCGGGGCCGCAAGCAAAGGCGATGACCAGCAAGAAAAACAGCGTGGCAACGTCATCCTGACGGGTGACATGGAAGGTATAGCGCGGGTCCGTGAAAAAAAAGTTGAAGCTCAGAAACGCCATGAGCGACGCAGTGATCGCAGGCCGCCAGCCATGCCGCAGCGCGGCGGCAATCACTGCCAGCACATACACCAGCACCAGCGTGGTATTGGTCACTAGCTCCAGAGGAATCGCCACCGCGGTGGCGACCATCACCGCCAAGGCGGCAAAGCCGTGAGCGCGCCAGGATCCCAAAGGCGCAGTGCCGGTGGGCAGTGCCTGTGCAGGTTGACGGGAGGCGGCGTCCGGTGGGCGAATGACCGAGACTTCCAAGGGCAGGCCGGACTCGACCAGCTGCTGATACAGCCGTTTACGCCAGAAGCGCAACCGGCCTCGTTTGCCAGCCCCCACCAGAACAGTGTTGATCCGATGCTCCCGGATAAACGGCACTATGGTCTGGTAGGTGCTGGGGCCGCGCAGCGTCTCCGTCTCGGCGCCCAGGTCGCGGGCCAGTGAAAAGGCCGACTGCAGGCGCAGCGAAGACTGGCGGCTGGCTACGCGCCCTGTATCGACCCACACCACGGTCCAGGGCGTTTTGCGCCGGTCGGCAATCTGACGGGCGATGCGGATCAGATACTCGTGATCGGTATTCTGGCTCACCAGTACCAGGAGCTTTTCCTGAATGGCGAAAGCCCGCCCGTTGGCATCGGCCTGCAACTCGGTGGTCAGCTTCGCATCCACGCGCTCCATCACTTCGCGCATGGCCAGCTCCCGCAAGGCCGTGAGGTTGGCCGGGGAAAAGAAGGAATCCAATGCTGAGCGGGCATACTCCGGGAGGTAAATCTTGCCTTGCTGCAAACGCTCGATCAGGGTCGCCGGGGGCAAATCGATAAAGATGATCTCGTAAGCATCATCCACAAACTGATCCGGTACGGTTTCGCGCACCCTAACGTTGGTGATCTGCAGCACCAGATCGTTGAGACTGGCCAGGTGCTGAATGTTGACGGTGGTGTAGACATCAATCCCGGCACTGAGCAGCTCGGCAATATCCTGATACCGGCGTTTATGGCGACTGCCGGGCACATTGGTGTGCGCCAGCTCATCCACCAATATCAGTTGCGGATGCCGCGCCAGCGCCGCGTCCAGGTCGAATTCTGTCAGGGTGGTGTTGTGGTAGTCGATTGCCGTACGCGGCAGTACGTCCATGTTGTCCAGCATGGACTCGGTGGCGCTGCGCCCATGGGTTTCCACCAGGCCCACGAGCACATTCACGCCCTCCTGCTGCCGCTCGCGGGCCGCGCTGAGCATGGCGTAGGTCTTGCCGACACCAGGTGCCGCACCGAGAAAGACCGTGAGCCGGCCGCTCTCCTTGTCCTTGATGCGCTGCAACAGCGCGTCAGCATGACCAGACCGCTCATCCATGCTGGGTTCCCCTGCGTGTCATGGTCGTTACCGGGCCCCTTGTTACGGCAGTAAATGCTCCGAGTATCTGCATGTTGCTGTGTTTTTAACCCTTATTGATGATCTTTTGCATTATCAGCGAGGTCGTCAAGCGCCAGGTTCAGCAATAGAACATTCACCCGTGTCTGCCCAAACAGGCCCCATTGAGGCCCTTGAACCTGCTGCTCGATGGCAGCCAGGACGGCTTGTTCTGGCAGGCCTCGAGCGGCGGCTACACGGGGCGCCTGAAGGCGTGCCGCCGCTGGGGAAATATCCGGGTCCAGGCCTGCGCCCGACGCGGCCAGCAGTTCCACCGGGATGTTATCGGCACTGACGCCTTCTTTGGCTTGAATCCGCGCACTGTCGCCCATCGCCCGCTCTCGCAACGCGGGGTTGCTGGGTGCCAGATTACTGCCCCCCGTCGCAGTTGGGTCGTAGTTGGCAGCGCTGGGACGGCCATAAAAATACGCCTCGCTTGCAAACGCCTGGCCGACAAGGCGAGAGCCAACAATCTGGCCGTTACGCTCGATCAAACTACCCGTTGCCTGTTGGGGAAAGAGCAAGCCGCCCAGAAAGGTGGCAACGCCGGTGTAGCCAAGACCGCACAGCACCAGGAATAGTACGGCGGCACGCAGCGCCGTCAGTAGCTGGCTCGATATCGATGGGGTACGGAACAAATCAGTCGTCATGGAGTATTCCTCAACTCAGGGTCAGCTCAAACAGTTAAAGCACGAGGCTCAGCAGAACATCGATTACCTTGATCGCCACGAAGGGCAGCGCGACACCGCCCAAACCATAGACAAGCATGTTGTTGCGCAGCAGCTTTTCCGCAGTCATGGGGCGTAGCTTCACTCCGCGCAGAGCCAGCGGAATCAGCGCCGGGATAATGAGCGCGTTAAAGATCAAGGCGGCCAGCACGGCGCTGATCGGGCTGTGCAGCCCCATGAAGTCCAGCGCGGCAATGGCGGGCAGCGCACCGGCAAACACCGCCGGGATGATGGCGAAGTACTTGGCGACATCGTTGGCCAGCGAGAAGGTGGTCAGCGCGCCTCGGGTTATCAACAGCTGCTTGCCCACTTCCACCACCGCCAGCAGCTTGGCCGGGTCGGAATCCAGGTCCACCATGTTTCCTGCTTCGCGCGCGGCTTGGGTACCGGAGTTCATGGCCAGCCCCACATCCGCCTGAGCCAGCGCCGGGGCATCGTTGGTGCCGTCACCGACCATCGCCACCAGACGCCCCTTGGCCTGCTCGGCGCGGATCAGGTTGAGCTTGTCTTCGGGTTTGGCCTCGGCAACAAAGTCATCCACACCGGCTTCCGCCGCGATGACACCGGCAGTGACGGGGTTGTCGCCGGTGACCATGACGGTACGAACGCCAAGCGCTCGCAGGCGCGCAAAGCGCTCTGCAACCCCCGGCTTGATCACATCGGTGAGGGCGATCACACCGAGAATCTGTGCATCGGTGGCGACGACCAGCGGTGTGCCTCCGCTCTGCGCGACCTCTTTGACAAGCGTTTTCAGATCGTCTGGGATGCGAATGTTGCGGGCGTCAGCCCAGGCCGTGATCGCGTCGCTGGCCCCTTTGACGAAGGTGGTGCCGTCGGCCAGGGTAATGCCCGATAAACGGGTCTCTGCGGAAAAGGGGATGTAGTCTGCGCTGACCGGGCGCTCGGGTACCCGATACCCCTCACGTTCCGCCAGCTCCAGGACAGACTTGCCTTCCGGCGTCGGGTCTTCATAAGACGTCAATACGGCGGCGTTGACCAGATCCACCACAGGCGTATTGCCTGCCGACATAAACCGGGTGGCCTGGCGATCACCGAAGGTGATAGTGCCGGTCTTGTCGAGCAGCAATGTATCGACATCCCCCGCGACTTCCACGGCTTTGCCGGACTTGGCCACCACATTCGCCGCCAGTGCCCGGTTCATGCCGGCAATCCCGATGGCGGGCAAGAGCCCACCAATGGTTGTGGGTATCAGGCACACCAGCAGGGCGATCAGCATGGTGTAGTCCAGGCTCACGCCCATGAAGTGAGCCATCGGCGGCAGGGTGACAACAACCAGAATAAAGACCATGGTCAGCGCCGCGAGCAGCACGGTCAAAGCCATTTCATTCGGCGTTTTCTGACGCTGTGCGCCTTCGACCAAACCAATCATGCGGTCCAGGAAGCTGTGGCCGGGGTCGGCAGTCACCTCAAACTCGAACTCACCGGTCAACACCTTGGTGCCACCAATCACGCCACAATGGTCGCCACCGGCTTCCCGGAGTACAGCCGCCGACTCACCGGTGACTGCCGACTCGTTGATGGTGGCCACGCCTTTCACTATTTCGCCATCGGCGGGTACGTACTCGCCCTGAACGACGCGCACCCGATCACCCTTACGCAGCAGATCCGCATCGACGTTCTGTTCATTCCCGTTCTTGATGCGCCGGGCTTTGAGCGCGCGTTTGGCTGAGCGCAAGCTATCCGCCTGGCCACGCCCGCGTGCTTCAGCGACCGATTCGGCAAAGTTGGCGAACCACACGGTGAACAGCAACAACAGGGTGGTTGCCAATTCAAACCCGAAGGGCTGGCCGGCAAATAGGCGCTGGACAGTGAAAAAGGCAGTGATGACGGTGCCTATCAGCACAACAAACATCACCGGGTTGGTTGCTGCTGCTTTTGGCGTCAGCTTCTTGAAGGCCAGCCACGCTGCAGCACGCAGGACCGTCTTGTCCAACAGGTTGGGAGATTGTTTTTGCATAACCTTACTCCTGACTCACAAGCGGGGAGGACAACTCAAGGCCTTCACCAATAGGCCCCAGGACTGCCGAAGGCAGGAACGAAAGGAAGTTGAGGATCAGAATCACCGCAATCAGAGTGGCGCCAAAGGTGACGCTTTCGAGCCGCAGGGTGCTATTGGATGCAGGCGTCACGCGCTTGCTGGCAAGCCAGCCGGCAACCATTAAAGGCAGGACCATGGGAAGGTAGCGGCCGAGCAGCAATGCCAGCACGCAGGTCAGGTTCCACCAGGGTGTGTCGTCTCCCAGCCCCTCGAAACCGGAGCCGTTGTTGGCAAAGGCTGAGGTGTATTCATAGAACACCTGGGAAATACCGTGGAAGCCCGGGTTGCTGTTTTGCGCCAGCCCCGGCACACCCACGGTAATGGCAGTGAGGCCCAGGATCACAAAGGTCGGCAGCACTATTAACGCGCCCAGCGCGGTAATTTCTCGGGTTTCGATCTTGCGGCCAAAAATCTCGGGTGTGCGGCCAATCATCAAGCCTGACAGGAAGACCGCGATCCAGACGTACACGATGAAGTTTATGAAACCGACGCCCACGCCGCCCCAGATGGCGTTGATGAGCATTCCCGCGCGAGTTACCAGGCCACCGAGAGGGTTGAAAGAGTCGTGCATGGCGTTGACAGAGCCATTCGACGTTTGCGTGGTGAAGGTGCCCCACAGCGCGGACAGTTCAGGGCCAAATCGCAGCTCTTTACCCTCCATGTTGGAGCCGTCGGCACTCAGGCCGGCAAAGGCTGCATTGGGTTGCACTTCGCTATAGACCGTCGCCGCAATAAGGGCAACGCTCATCACGCCCATCACCGCCAGCGACATCACTGCAAAGCGGCGGCGACGCAGCAGAAAGCCCGCCATAAAAACAATCGACATCGGGATGAGAACAAGGGCGACGGTCTCGATGGCGTTGCTAACCGGCGTTGGATTTTCCAGCGGATTGCTGCTGTTGGGGCCGTACCAGCCTCCACCGTTAGTGCCAAGCTGCTTGATCGCCACCATGGGCGCCACCGGGCCCACAGGAATTACCTGCTCGCGCATCTCGGCCGCAGTATCCAGTGGTTGCGCCACCTGAGCGCCTTGATAGGTGCTCGGTACGCCCTGCCAGGTCAGCAGCAATGACGTCACCAGTGCCACGGGTAGCGCCACCCGCAGCACGCCACGTACAAGGTCAACATAGAAGTTGCCGAGGTCACGTGGCTCGCCTTCTTTGGCACTGCCTGCGTTGCGACCGCCAAACATACCCCGCAATATCGCCACGCAGGCGGCCAGGCCGGTCATTGGGGTCACCACCTGGAGGGTCACAATAAGGAAGCCTTGTGACAGATAGCTCAACTGAGCCTGCCCCGAGTAATGTTGCTGATTGGTATTGGTGAGGAAGGACACCGCTGTATGCAGCGCCAGGTCCCACGAGAGAGGGCCGATATTGTCGGGGTTCATCGGCAACAGATGCTGGAACAGCAGGATGAGATAAGCGACTCCCCCCAGCACAAGGTTGCACAACAGCAAAGCCCAAACATAGGTCTTCCAGGTCATGCCCTGCAGTGGGTTCACCCCGATGAGTCGGTAAGTGATGCGCTCAAGCGGGCCAAACAGCCGGTCGCTGACATGCGGCTGGCCAGAGAAGACCCCAGCCATATAGCGTCCCAATGGCCAGGCTAGCCCCAGAGCAATGACGAAAATTAACGCAACTTCAAACATGGCTACCCCTCCCTAGAACTTCTCCGGTGCGAGCATGACGGCTCCCAGGTAGATAATCAGTGCCAGTGACACCAGCAACAGCACGGTACTCATAGCGAACTACTCCACGGTTAGGTCGTGCAGTCAGCGTAGGAATGGGAGGGGTAAAGGCTCTAGATTGAGGAAGTCGCAGGGCGTAAATTTTTTGTATGTTTTATTGGCGTGCCGGCTAACGAGTTTGCTTGGAGCTGTTCGGTAGCGGCTCCCTTAGGCTGGTATACGGTGCTTTCCTGATACCCGGTTCAAGGCGTTTGCTGTATCAAGCGTGCCTACCACAATGCCCATATTCAGCAGTCCGCCATGGCCTCCACTTGGCTTAGTACCGGCGAGGCCGTGGATATGCACAGCTTTTGTTCTGCCAGAGCTCGAATGGGCATTCTGGCCTGTTACTCCTGGCCGCTCTGCGGCAAGTGATATGGGCAAACGGGCGATCTCTCGCCATATCCGTGACCTGCTCAGTAATGCCAGGTTAGAGGGGGCAGGGCGGCCTGATGGCGATTGCCAGGCAAGCTGCTGGCCGTTGGAAAGCGGACGTTGAACCCGCTGAAGCGAAAGGCTTACGCAAGACACTCAAAACCAAGGCTGAGGCCCTTCGCTTTGAGGCGGCTTGCCGAGCCAAGTTGGTCCAGCAAGCACCGATTGGTCACCGAAGCCGCCGACCGTCTTCGGCTGGCTGAATTGACGACCAGATAGCCGAGCTGATGGCCTCCATCCGGGAAGGCTGCGATAACCCACACGTTGAGCCGAGAGTGATGATTGGCCTGTCCACTGGTGCACGTTGGTCTGAGGCCGAAAGGTCAGGCCCTGCCTCGGTAAGAAACGGCGTGATTACCTTCAGCGGTACCAAAATCGGGAAGGTCAGGTCTGTCCCGATCTCTGCCGACCTGCAAACACTGCTGCTTAAGCACTGGCGTCAGCACGGTCCTTTTACCCCGGCCATTACCTCATTCCGGCGAGCACTGGCTAGAACCACGATCAAGCTACCGAAAGGGCAGGCCGTACATGTTCTACGGCATACCTTCGCCAGTCACTTTATGCAGAAGGGCGGCAGCATCCTGACGCTACACGAAATTCTTGGTCACTCCTGCTTGGCTGTGACCATGCGCTATGCCTACCTTGCTCCGGATCACCTGCGTGATGCTGTCATGCTTGGTCCGTCTGTTCTAAAACCTAAACATTGAGGCTGCACGGTTTCTTCCGCTTGAGGTTAGAGCTAGGCGGCAGGCTGTACCACTTTCCTTGGGCTAGCCGCTTTTGTACAAGCTGCTGATAGGTCTCGGGAGAGGGGGCTTTTTTGCTTTTGTGCCTGAGTTGGTTGCATCGCTTGCAAGCAGCAGCGATGTTGTTCGCAGCGTTTTTGCCGCCTTCGCTCCGGGCCTTAAGGTGCTCAGCTGTACATTGGAACTGTTGGGCTTGTGCCAGGGAGATCCGGTGCTTTGCTGCGAAAGCTTCGGCGGAATCCTGCCACATGAGGAAGCCACAGTAGCAGCAGTGGCCATTCTGGTGGTGGAAAGCTGACTTGCGATGTTTTGATACTTTTGACGTGCTCACGGCCGCCTCCTTTGTTTAATCAAGGGGGGTCCGCTAGTCGAAAGAGTGAACATCGCGGTGCCAGCTCTGTTCGGAGACTGGCCAAACACTGACCTAATATCAGTCAGCGATCTAAAGGTATCTGGATAAAGAAGCTGGCGCAAGCTCGAAGCTCTGCCAGGACTGCTGTGACACTTTTGGGACACTTGCATGTGCCAGAAAGCAAAAAGCCCCGAAAATCACTAGGATTATCAGGGCTTTAGGTCTTGCTAATTTGGGCCGGGGTAATTTGAACAGGGCTTTTAACCTATTGATAATAATGGATAAAGCTGGGTTCAATTTTTTACTGGAATACTTTTTGGAATGCCAGTCAATAACGTACGTCATTGTTGATCTGAGCTATTGATTTGCTCCCAGATATGATTGGCATTATCCATTGCGGGCATAGACAAGCTTGCTAGCCCCATTTCTCTTCTAGCTGCGGCCCGTAGCTCAGAATACCTCTCCAGCGCTTGTGCTTTCAGGCTGTCCTCAGGTGCGTGCTGTGACATGGGGTTCGCAAGCTGTTCTGATGCGAGCGCTAGCTGCATGCAAAGTCTGTCAACCACGCCCAGTACAACGTTCAGGTTGTACCGGAGAGCGTTAGCCGTGCTCGCTTCCTTTGCGAGAGCATCACTAAATGCCTTCTTTTCTGCTTTTAGCTTTGCTTTGAAATCCTTGAGCGCATCTTGGTGATCTTGGATTCGGACTGTCTCTAGCTCAATCACGTTTGCCAGCGCGCCATTGATTGATGTGTGCATCTCGCTCGCAATCCGGTCTAGCTTCCGTTTCGCCACATTGGACAAAATGAAGTTGTAACCCTTTTTACCTGTAAGCTTTTTTCTCGCTTTTCTCTGGCGCCAGGCATTACGCAGCTTGCTTTCAATTTCGCGATTAGTCGGATTGTTAGCGAGGAGCGGTAGCCATAGGCGACCGTCCATGTCTGGTCCTGGTAATAGAACTCCTTTCCCTGCGAGATAGGCTCTGGCCCAGAGGTAATCCTCTGAAACGAAGCCTTTTGTCCAGCGAAAAGTAATCCATTCATCGTTTTTCATGATTTTTCTCAGATTTTTTAAAAACCATAACACAGGTTCGTTACTTGTTTTGTTACTGAGTAATGATGCTTGTAATGTTACTTGTTTTGGTATTTGTAGCGTTACTCGTAATGTTACATGTGCTGGATAGGGCTGTATTCATTATTTTTCGCCTATTAAGAAGGATATGTTCCTATTTGGACTGACCTTTTTTACGCTAAAAAAAGGCATTATTTCTGCTGGAAAGGAATTTTTTGACTCATTTCAGCAAGAAAAATCTCGAATTGGACTCTAGCTACTACCGAGTCTTAAGCGTGTCGTGATTTCTGTTCGTTCAATGGAATTATCGGCAAGTCTCGCTGCTAGTAATTGGCTTATAGCTGACACAGGTAGGCTGCTTGGTGCTGTATTTAATTTATTGGTAAAAGTACTTGTGCGCCTGATCCTCTGAGCAATCAGAGGAATCAGGTATGAAATTAATTCGTTTGAGTGAGGTTATTGACCGAACAGGATTGGCACGGGCAACCATCTACAAGTACATGGCTGAAGGCGATTTCCCGGCGTCCGTCAGTTTGGGCGGTCGAAGCGTGGGTTGGGTCGACGAAGAAATTGACGTTTGGATTAAGTCAAAGGTGGCTGCGCGAGACCGGGCTCAGCGCCCCTCGTACCAGTGATATTTCGTAGGAGTAGAAATCGGGCAGCTGGAACCTGGAGAGCGCCCGTCAGCGGCGGCGGAGCGGATTGAGTTGGGTGGGTATTCTTACCGGTATATATAGTATTTATAGACTCCCGCTAGGAGAAGCAATGTAGATGAACGAAGAGGTATGACCACTACAGTCATGCCTCCACCAACCCACATGGAGGAGGTGGCAGAAAGGTTATCTATCAGAGGTTAGCCAGAAGAAATTACCCCTCAGCACATACGTATGCACAACTGCAAAAGGAGCAGAAAGCATGCGTAATCCATTTAATCCTAATCAAACTCTTTTTCTTGAGCCTACCTACAAAGGACTCCCTGTACAAACCAGTCAGGGGCCGCTCGTTCTGGAGTACCTGGACGACCTGGACCGCTTGTTCGTTAACGCAGCGAGACAGTATTCACGGCTTTACGTGGTGCGTCTTGATCTCCGGTTCCGTGCTGGCGACGATCTCCCGGACATAGCAAGAACCAACATCCCCATCAGAGAATTTCTTCGCTCGTTGAGGGCGAAACTGAATCACAAGGATTCCATGACGCTTAAACGGACGGGCCGGAAAAACAACCATGGCATGCGCTATGCCTGGGCTAGAGAAATAGGCTCTGATAGTCAGAGGCCGCATTATCACCTCTTACTAATCTTGAATGGGGATGCATACAGATCTCTCGGAAACTACCGCGACGCTGAGCAACCAGGGCTATACCGGCGGTGCCAAGAGGCTTGGGCTTCAGCCATAGGTCAGCCATTTGACTTGGCTGAAGGATTGGTCAGTGTGGTTCCTAACGGTCAGTGGAACTTGAATCACAGGACTCAGGAGGCGTTTCGGGACGCATTTTTCGCGGCCAGTTACCTCTGTAAGGCACGGTCAAAAGTCTTTGAGCTGGGCTTTCATGGATTTCGTTGTAGTCGTGAGTAATGGTGTAGGGCCCTGCGCTCTGCGGAATGCGTTTGTACAATCGGTGTGCATGTGAATACACCAAAAAATAAAAGGTCTTCTCGCGAAGACCTTTAACGCCCGGCAGCGACGTGCTCGATGAAAGCGCCGCCCTCAGCTGCGTTCACTTTCTACATGCCAGCGCTGCGGTCATAGTGCTTTCCATCAAGGCATTATTGGGCGGGTACTCCATGCTCATTCGGTCCAGGTCCTCGCGGCTATACTTCTCCTCCAGCTTGCCGAAGATGCACTGACAATCCGATTTGGGCGCACCGGCATGCATGCACCCAGAGATGAATTGTCCTCGGATCGGGTCGCTATCAGAGCAGCCCGCGAGAGCAGCAGTGATCATTGCCATCGTGGCTACGATGCGCATCTTTGCTGAGCTCATCTGAGTACCAGTGCCCCGCCGAGCAAGACGCCGATCACTAATCCTATGACCTGCGGCCCGATTGCCCAGAACACCCTGATCCAGATCAGGCTGAAGAAGCCGCCTTGCGTAAAGAACGCACCGGGGCAGGCAAACCGGCGAAGCGCATCACCGAGTAACGCGCCCACAGTTCCAAGCAGGATGCCGACTATCACGGCGAAGACCTTGGCTGCGGTACTGGCTCCCAGGGCTAGCGAGGAGGTATTTGATGTGACGCTAAAGATGGCCAGGGCAGTTGCGGCTATGCCCCAGCCGATAGCTGCAGGGATCCAAGCTGGCGTGTCGATGCCATCCTGGCGGTCAAAGTCGTTCATGTTGTCGTCCATTTGTTCGTTCCTTTTGATGAAAGTTGATTACCAGGCTGGGTTGCAGTTGTTGGCGGGGGCATCCAGCGGATGGGTGCCAGCCTTGAGCCCTTTGGTCGACAGATTGACAACGTGGCCGCCGGCGGCGAGCTGTAGTCGATTTGCCTGTCGGAAGGCTTCCCAAAACTGGGATTTGAAGATGTCTGCGCAGACTCGGCAGTCGGTATAGAAGGGATTGCTGAAGGTCACGCCATCGACGATGACGTCAAACCCTTGCTCGCTTTCCGAATCGTAGCGCTCGCCCTGAATGGTGGCTTCGGCAGAGATATACCCGTCGCTGGGGCAGGAGATCAGTAGCGCGTTGCTGTTGCCGTCATCGACGGCATGCTCAGAGGCGCCCATAGCCCAGCCGCTGGTCCATTCACCGGTGCCGGCGAGGGCGGGAGTGGCAATCAAGCAAGCTAGGGCTAGGGTCAGGGGTGTCCTTGTCATGGTGTTTCCTTGGTTTGGTTTATAACTGGATGGGTTTCATTTCATCCTTTTGGGTTGAGTTTCATCGTTTATGGTCCTTCATGTCAACGAGTCGGTGCCCAACCATTCGGGTTGAATTGGAGGGCATATGAAAGAAGACGCGAAGGCTGCACTGGCCAGATCCATCGGCCAGGCCATTGCACACCGACGTTCTCTCGCCGAGCTCACGCAGGAAGAGGTGGCAGAGAAGCTGGGATTGGGTAACGAAGCAGTGTCGCGACTGGAGCGTGGCAAGGCGACACTGTCCGTTGTGCGGTTGATGGAGCTGGCGGAGCTGTTTGGCTGTGAGGCTGCCGATCTTCTGACCGAAACCAGTGTCCGGGTAGACGATCAGGCCAGGCAGCTGCAGCAGTTGCTAACCAAACTGAACAGTGATGACCGGGCGCTCGTCGTGGGCGTAGTGAAGCAGTTAAGCGAACGGCTGGCCAGCTAAGGCCAGCACGTTGATCCTTGAAGCCATGATGCCGACACGTGGCGGTTATGCTTCATCCATCTCCATGATCCCGCAGCTCAAGCACAACCGATCAAAACTACCGAACCAGTTACGCTGCATGACATCGGCCAGCTCGCGAGCCTGCTGCTTGCAGGCGCTCTGATTAGCGACGATGGCCGGTATCAGCTCTGCCATATTGGCGAGACTGGACCAGGGTTGATCAGTGGGCTCCTCCTTGATGGCCGAGTGCTGATAGTGGCGCAAGGTGCAATCCAGCAGGGCCGCTACCAATGCCAGTGGATATAGATGTTGCCGATGTATTGATGTGGCTGCACCACAGGCGCAACAGTGGGTAGATGGCATGGTGATCTCTCCGAGAAGTGAAGGTTAAAGAAGCCCGCGCTCAGCGAGGCTGACAGACGTGGTACCGCCGACCACCAGGTGATCGAGCAGGCGCACATCAATGGTTTGCAGGGCTGTTTGCACACGTTTGGTGAGCGCGATATCCGCCTGACTGGGTTCGGGGTTGCCGCTGGGGTGGTTGTGCGCAAGGATCACGGCGGCGGCATTGCTGTTCAGCGCCGCTTTCACGATCTCACGCGGATACACGCTGGCACTGTCGATGGTGCCGTAGAACAGCCGCTCAAAGCACAGCACGCCGTGCTGGCTGTCGAGCAGGATGATCCCGAACACCTCACGTTCTTCGGTGCTCAGCGTCATACGCAGGTAATCCCTTACCAACGCAGGGCTGGTCAGATAGCTACAGCGTGCAAAGCGTGCCTGCAGTATGGCTTCGGCCCAGCTCAGTACCTGGCTTTCAGACACAGGCAGGCCGCCGCTGGCCTGGCAGGCCTCGGTGTGTTGGGTAGTGCACATGGTATTTCTCCTGAAAGGCTTGGTCAGGCCGGGGCCTGAGTTGAGGGTGGTACAGCGGTGCCGTCAGCACGTGCTTGCAGACGTGCCTGTAGGCTGGGTGGGGCTTCGGGTGAGGTGTTGCGGGTGTATTCTGGTTTACCGTCCGGGTAGAACTCCTCCAGGACCTGGCGGCTTTCGTCCTCGGTGTCTTCAAAGGCGCCGTTAGCAAATCCCTGGCGGGCTGCTGCATCCAGTGCCTGCTGATCAAAACCTGCCTCATGTCGGGCCTGATCAAGCGCCTGTGCTTGCTGCAGCGTCTCTTCGAGCGTCATGCCCTGGCGTAAGGTCAGGTCGACGTAGTAGATGGGAGTGCCATGGCTCTGACGCGTGGACTTGCCGCGTAAACGGAGTTCCAACGGCAAGCAGGCTAGCCGGTCTCCAGACAAGGCCTGAAAATACTGCAGGCGAGCAGAGAGTGTGCGGATGCTGTTGTACCCGGTGGTTCTGAACACAAAGCTGCCGAGCGGATCGTCATCTCCAATGGCAACGTTCAAGCGTCCGTAGGGTTTGCAGTTACCGCCCTGGGCCAACGGGCAGCCATCCGGAGAAGGGCAGGGCAGTGCCTTGATGCCTTCGTTGCAGCGGCGCTTGCAGTGTTCGCCGTCGCCGACACAAAGCGGTCGACCAGAGGTGCGATCAAACAAGGCGTACTGCGCCCGAAAGTTCAGGTCTGGATCGTTGAACAACAAGCGGACGGGAATGCTGCGCAGCTTGTCTCCGGCCTCAGTGCGCAGCGTTTTGTCCAAGGGGTGCAGCAACCATTGACCGTCGTGCTGCACTTGCGAGGTCAGGGTGAACTGGTCATCCTTTTCGGGTAAGCGCTTGCCTTTCTTCTCGATGACTTTACCGATGGCAATTCGGCCCAGGACGGGCGGCGTTATAGCGAGACCTTTAAGCATGGTGATACTCCTGTAGACGTAAAAAAGCCCCGAGCAGCGAGAGCTGCCCGAGGCTAGGGGGAGGTGGAAGTGCTGAGGGGGAGAGGTATTAACTGATCAGGAAGCGGCGACTGCCTTCCTTCACTTTGCTGTAGCGGGCTTTGAGGTCGGGGTTTTCGTTGAGCAGGCTGTCGGTATCCAGCACAGTGCTGTCCTTGCTGCGCTTCCAGGTGATCTGGCCGCCGGTAAAGGTGGCACGACTGACGTCGCCCATGGCCTGCTGCAGTAACTGCTTCAGCTCGGCTTCCCGCTGTTGTTGCTTGCTGATGGTCTGCTTGAGGGCCTTGAGCTCACAATACGCCACGCTGAGCGCGGGATTGCCACTCAGATCAAGCGTGCGACCATTGTCCTGAGGGTAGAGGCAACGCAGCGCCTGATCTGCCGAATCGCTGCCATCAGCCGGTGGCGGCGTATCATCGACAACGTATTGCCAGAAGCGACGTTCCAGCTCGATCAGGTTGGTGATCATCTTTTCATCACGCTCAATACGATGAATCTCCAGATCCTGACCGCCAATCAGCACAGCTACATCCGCTACCTGCTTACCGGTCACGGCCAACTGATGCATCACCTGTAGTTGCACGTACTCCGGCACGCCATCCTTCCACAGCCTGGCGCCGTTGATGCCGGCAGTCTTGCACTCCAGGATCTGCACCTCGGCTGAGCCGACCACTTCACGGTCGAGGTTGGCCATCATCCAGCGCAGTTCCGGGTCTGAGTGCTGCAGCACGGCGTTCACCTTGCGCACCTTGAGGCCAGTGCGCTTGGTGTATTGAGTTGCAACAATGGGTTCGAGAATCGTGCCCCAGAATACGGCGTGCTGTCGTCGTTGGCGTCGATCTGTGGCATTGCGGCGTCACGCCCGGTTTTCTCAAGCCATAACGCCAGCTGCGATTTATATGGGTTCAGGCCCACGGCGGCAGCGGCATCTGAGCTACCGATTCCGCCTTTGCGTACGGTCAGCCACTGCGCGCGATCCAGATTGGTGGTGCTGACCAGGCGCAACGCCGTGCCTTTGCGCGGGGGAGTAGTTAAGTGTTGTTTCGTTCTCATGTGATGTACTCCAGCGTTGTGTGACTACCCAGACGCAAAAAAGCCCGGTCAGCAGAACTGGCCGGGCTTTATGTCGTTAAGGGCAGGGATTGGGTGATTGGGTTAGGCGATCAACTGGATGGCGTGGTCCAGGGCTTTCTGTTTCAGGACAGCACCTTGGCCGAACCAGGCAGAATCCAGGCGGTGGTCGGTGCTGCGGGCGCGCTTTTCGTGATCGACAAACTCGGTTACCGCATTGAGCAGGCCCCAGGCCGTGTCTTGTGCCGAAACCAGTCGCGCGCCACGCCCCTGGCCCTGATATAGGTCCTGAACCTTCTGCAGCGCCCGGTGCTGCGGCAACTTCTTGCGGTCCTCCAGGTCGGTGTCGGTGCTGCAGATCACCTGCAAGAAGTACTGCAGGGCCTCCTTCGGTTTTACCTTGCGTTCAGACAGGGTTTTCATGCGGTACATGAACTCACTCCATTGAGAAACTGAGATGCCGAGTTGCTGCTTGACCCGCTGTGGGTTGAACTCGGTGCTGTGCGGTACCCGAATGGCCTGAGAAGCACCATTCACCGCGATGGCCAAGGTGTTGTTGCAGACCACCCGCACGGTTGTTGGGGTAGCCATCGTCGCCAGGGTCCCATCACACGACGTGGCTAGCAGCAGGTAGCCGTTCACCTCATCACGCCCCTTGAGCACACTACTTTGGCCGGTACGAGCAAGTGCCCAGAACTTCTTGCCGCCCTTGAGTACACCAGCCGTCTCCAGCTCGTAGCCCGCGTACTCGGTGAGGTCGCGATAGAACTCCAGCACCTCATTGGGCTGCACCACCTTGTAGCGGTTGGACACAACGGACAGCGGCGCTTTGGTGTCCGAGCGATAGAGCACCTTCTGTTCAGGGTAGGAATGAATGCTGCCCAGGTGAGAGCTCGCGCCAGCAACAAACCGCACTGGCGATTCCTCAATGCGCCAGTCCATTCCTGCTTCGCGCTGCCAGACCTCCAACGGCTGATTCTGGGACAAGTGACTACCCAGACCATGCCAAGGGGTAGCGCCAACAAACGCCATGTTCTCAATGTGATGTGCCATGAAAGCCTCCTGATAAAGGGCATAAGCGCCCGTCCGGAATCAAGCCGGGCAGGGCGGTGGTAAGAGTAAGCGGACGCAGTTAGAAGTGGTTGGAGCAGTCGTTGCAGCGGTGGTGGCAGAGCAGTTCTTCATCCAGAACAGTGCCAAGGCGGATACCAGCAATACAGCCGATGAGTGCGCCGCTGATGGCACCAAGTACGGCACCAGATGCCGTAGCTGCTGGACCAGCAATGCTGAACACCGCAGCGCCAACGCGAGCGCCTTGCACCGCCCCTTTGGCAGAGCCAGCAGCGCCACTCAGTGCGCCAGCCACGGTGCCCACAGCGCCGCCGATACGCTTGCCGTAGTGACAGCGCTGCACGCTATGGGAATGACAGACAGGACAGGTTGGAATCATGGATATCACCTCTGAAACGCCGGTTGAGCTTGCCGGCGGGGTTTGCTCAGGTAGGTGATATAGGTCTCAAATTTGGTTGAGTGGATTATTTTGGACCTAGAATTGAACCGAATGTATGCTGGAGGGGAGTTTCTTGTTAACGAAAGGGCCTTGCGAGCTGGTGATTAGTCTCAAAGAGTCTATAGACCTGCTGTCTGGAGGCGTGCGGTGGTGGCGAGCTAGACGTAACCCTGTACGTATGCAGGTTGGCCGGTTGCTGGAGACGCTTGATGCCCATGGCGTGTCTTGCACGGAGGTTAACGCTCTAATTCCTTTTAGTTTGCGTTTGAATGCCATTTGCTGGTCATCTCCTGAGCATTTGGAGAGGGCGTTGACTCAAGGGCATGTCGACTGGGTCAATGAGTACTTCGACCTAGACCCCAAGTGGTTGGTTGGAAGGGCTCAGTCACCACATCGACTGATATTGAGCTACAAGGTACCTCAGCTTTTGCACGATTGGTTTGAGGCGGAGCTCAAACATGGGGCTGACTGTTTTTGTGTGCATTTGATTACGTCTTCTCCTTCTCCCTTTGATCAAACTGCGCGGTTACCGTTCTCGGTCGTTTTGGAGAGGTTTTTCGAGGTCGGCGAGGGGAACCTAAGCAAGTACTATTACCTTACCGCTGGGGCAGCTTTTGACCACGATCCTTGTGTGCTGCATCTGATGCAGATTTTTGCCATAGCGCACTACCACAAAGTGATTATAAGAAGGTCGCTGGTTCCTGAAAGCGACTTGTGGTCTGTGTCTAATGGAGAGGGGTTGATCCCCGTATGCTTGTCGAAGAACCGTGGAACGCTATTGGTAGCAGACTACGAGTTCTGGGGGCACCTTTCGGGTGACAGTCCGTGGTTGCAAGGCCTGCGATCAAGGTGTGATGCGAGCGTGCTGGCTGCTGGCTTGCAGCAGGTTGTCGATAGGGTTAGAGAGGATAGATCTCGGTATCGGAAAATTGATGCTGTGAGTTAGGAGGTGGTTTTTCACAAGGGTAGCTTTCAGCTATCAAGTGGCTTCTTTGGAGCGGTTTGGCGCCCAGCGTGCCTGTGATTCAGGGTGCAGAAGTAACCAAAGCGGACGTAATGTTGACTCTCCGCGAGGCTGGCGATGTTGCGCGTCTCTCAAAAATGAACCAAAATTGCCGGATGCTGTACATCTAACCAGTTATAGGGAATCGATTGTGGCTAAGCTTCGTATGATTGACCTCTTCTCAGGGGCAGGTGGGCTATCTGAGGGTTTGAGCGAGGCGGGGTTTCACAGCCTTTACGCCAATGAGGTAATGAAGCGCTACTCTGAAACCTACGCGCTCAACCACCCTAGGACATGGATTGATCAACAGGACATCCGCACGGTCTGCGCTCGAGAGGTTAGAACAACGCTAGGTCTTGAGGTCGGTGAGTTGGATCTGTTAGCGGGCGGTCCCCCGTGCCAAGGATTTTCAATCAACGCTCCCAAACGATGCTCTGAAGATGAGCGCAATCATCTATTTAAAGAATACCTGCGGTTTGTAGACGAGTTTCGCCCGAGAGCTGTATTGATTGAAAACGTGCCGGGTCTCGTGTCTTTTGAGGGCGGTGCAACCTTGCAAGCGATACTTTCTGCTCTAGAGGGCCACGGCTATAACGCGGATGTGCGGATTCTCTATGCCCCGCACTATGGTGTCCCGCAGACGCGCTGGCGTACCGTAGTAATCGGGGTTCGTGATGGAATGGATCCGACGGTTTTCTTCCCGGAACCATTTCGAGACGCGCCCATTCGCGTCAACTTCACCTCTAGCTTTGAAGGCCGAAACATCGTCTCTCTGCCTAAGAGTGTTGAGCTTCCCCCTCACACCTCCGTTAAAGAGGCAATTGATGACTTGCCTATATTGCAGAATGGAGAATCAGGTCGGTCCGTGAAGCCCTATCGGACTGCACCACAGAATGACTTCCAAATTGCAATGCGTGTTGGGTCGGAAGGGGTCGCTAATCACGAGGCCGCACGATTGGGAGCGATTAACATGAAGCGTCTGACCTATATTCCTGCAGGTGGTAATTGGACAGACATTCCACATGACCTGTTGCCAAAAGGCATGCAGCGCGCCCGACGCTCAGACCACACAAAACGTTATGGTCGAGTAAACCCGGAAGGACTCGCGTCTACCATTCTCACCAAGTGTGATCCGCATTGGGGGGCGTACTTTCATTACGAGCAGGACAGAGTTTTCACAGTACGAGAAGCTGCACGTATTCAGACGTTCCCAGACACCTACCGTTTCGTGGGCTCCCGTGCGGAACAATACGAACAAGTCGGCAACGCTGTACCACCCTTGCTGGCCGCTGCCATTGGCTGCAGGATAGCGAGCGCCTTGGGACACGAGCCCGTTGAGCTAACCCGAGCAGTTCGATAATGGCCTCTATCTATGATTTCTTTGGCTATCGGGCCGAGGACACGTCTGTTGAAGCTCGCGAAGCAGCTCAATCCGAGATATGTCCGTTCCTGAATGATAAGTGTGAAAAAACTTTCAATGATAGGACTATTGCTGGCGTCTGTTCGGTTAAGCCGGTGAATGCTGGCGCTGTCATCTGCTGTCCGATTCGACTATATGCGGAAGACTACAAGATATTGCGAGACGTTTCTGACCTGGCTTTCGAGGGTGGTTTGGAACTAGTTCCAGGGCGGGAAGCGTACTCTATCGCCAAATCGAAAGGAGCGCCCTGTGTTGCCGTTTTCGGTAAGCGCTGGGGTGGAGAGCTATATGTTCCTCAAAAGCAAGGGGCGGGCAAGTATTTTGTAGATTGGATACTGGCTCGCCTCGATGCTAGTGGTGAGATGACCGAGTTTGTGGCAGTAGAAGTACAGACAATTGACACTACAGGGACGTATCGCAATGGCTACGAAGCTCTGAAGGACGAGCGAGTAGCCATTAACACCAGTGCTGGTCTGAACTGGGAGAACGTCAACAAACGTATTCTCCCGCAGCTGGTCTACAAGGGCCAGGTCCTGCAGCGAGAAGCCATGTGTAGAAAGGGCTTGTTTTTTGTTTGCCCTCGTCCCGTTTTTGAGAAGGTGCTTGCTCGTGTGGGGGGAGTGTCGGCGCTGGTCGAGTACCCTGCCCTGCAACCAGCCTCGCTAACCTTTCTGATCTACGACTACTCACCAGAGCAGGAGCCTTATGTCGATGGAGAGTCTGTCTCGTTGATGCAGACTACGAGGCACTCGACGACGGTTTACAAACTGCAGGAGGCGTTCAATAACGTTACGTTGCCGGATGGGAATGTTTATACCGATGCCATTCAGCGAGCGTTGCGATCTCGGCATCAAGACTAGCTTGTTGAGGAATACTAGGGAAAAGCTCAGCTGTACACACGCAGCACGACAGGATTAGAGGGCAGGGCGTTGTGCCATATGCTGCTTGGGGGGCGTTGAGCTCGGGTTGGGACATTGGGCGCAACCTACCTGGGGCCAAGGTCAAGCAATAACGGTGTGGTGCAATAAACGCTCGCAGCCTTCGAAGCCACCATTCGCTTTGTGCAGTACCGAGCGGTTATCCCACATCACGACCATGCCCGGTTTCCACTCATGGCTGTACTGAAACTCGGGGCGTGTTTGCCAGTCGTACAGGTCTTTTAGCAGCAGATTGGCTTCGTCTTCCGCCATGCCCTCGATCCCGATGATGTACCCGATGCAGCTGAATAAGCTCTCTTCGCCTGTTTCGGGATGCTTGCGGATGATCGGATGCGTCTGAGTATCGTTGGCTGATTCAGATGCTTTGATCTTGAAGCCGCGCTTCTTGCCTCTGGTTTGGTAGGCATCACCGTAAGCGCCAGTGGGAGCATACGCACGACGCGCCGATTGATTTGCATTTTTTCCTTCCAGGCGGGACCGGAGACCTTCTGGCATGGCTGCTAAGGCTTTGTGCTGATCCACAAAGCCTGTATTTCCGCCATGGGGCGGATCGCTATGCCGTGGAAAATGGTTGCGGAGGGCGGGTTTGCGCAAAAACTCCAGGCGGTGTGCCAAGAGTCAGCGAAGATAGGGGGGGGGTGTCCGCTGCCCGGCGAAGCTCAATGATGTTTGGGTTGTCGTCCAGCGAAGCAATATGCGGTGAATCGCCCCAAGTTTTCTAGATACTCTCCAGGCTCTGGTGGACTACACCACATTTCGTGCCGGCCAGATACTATCCAAGGGGCTGTGGGAAAGTGGTAAAACTATGTTTGCAGATCAGCCTTGAAGTCAGGGCCGAGCGTTTTGAAGCCAGGGAAGGGGGATGCCATACGAAATTCGTAGATGGGAAGATATTGCCGCGGACTTCGAGCGGGGCACCGTTCTGGTCGGTAACGGCGCAAGTATCGCGGTCGATAGAGGCTTCGGATATGAGGCGCTTCTACAAGAGGCGCGCAGACGGGGCTTGCTCACTGCTCATGTAGAAGATCTTTTCAGGTCATTCACTACGAACGACTTTGAGTTGGCTCTGCGGCTCGTTTGGCATGCAACCAAGGTCAATTCTGCGCTCCATATCCCAGACGACCTCACCCGTCAGGTGTACCAAGACATTCGCCGAGCGCTCATTGATACCGTGCGTGCTGTGCATCCTGTGCACGCTGATGTGGCTGAACGCCTTCCTAGCATGTATCGCTTCCTGAAGCAGTTCAGCACGGTCCTGTCTCTGAATTACGACCTGCTTGTGTACTGGACGATGACCTACGGGCTAGACGTGCTGGACCAGCACCTATTCAAAGACTGCTTCTTGAATGGAAACTTTGATGACGACTGGAAGCGCTTCAGGGGGCGCATTCGGGAGCAGACCAATACACTGGTTTTTTACCCTCACGGCAATCTGGCTCTGCGTCGAGACGTGCTGGACAGAGAAGGTAAGATTCACGACCAAGGTGATGGGCTTCTCGGGGCCATCCTAAATGCCTGGGGCACCGGCAATTATATCCCTCTGTTTGTGAGCGAAGGTACTGCGGCGCAGAAGTTATCGGCGATCCAGAACAGCTACTACCTATCCACAGTGTATCGCGAAGTTATCCCCTCGCTGGAGGGAACCCTAACCATCTTCGGCTGGGGAATGGGTGAGCAGGAAGCGCATTTACTTCAACGGCTTACGCAGGCAAATGTGGCTCAGGTTGCGTGCTCGGTACACCAAGGCAATCAGCAGTTCTGTGAGACCGCTTTTCGGATCCTCAGAGATCGCCTAGGCGAGATAGACGTTGTGTTTTTTGACAGCGCGAGCGCTGGTTGGGCAATTGGCGCTTAGCGCCCAACCGAGTACGGCAAACTAGAAAAAGAAATCGAGATAATTTCATGAAGAAAAAGCTGCAGCTGGCACTCAACAAGTACCAGCCGCTCCCTCCTACGCTCCAAGGGGCGAACGCACAGAGCGCGAAAACGGTTATTGATCTGGACCTTGCCGCTCTGTATCACCACTACTACCTCGATACCTACGATACTCAGCCTCCGTCTCCGGATTCTGCCCAGTTTGAGCACATGAGATTCCTGATGCCTTACGACGATCTTCGCTTTCAAGGCGCAGGTGTGGGGGCCTCAACCAATGCCAGGCGGGGCAAGTCCAGCGAGATGGGGCAGGCATTCTGTCGCTGGTTCCTGCATGAGCATGTCGGGATTAAATACTTCGCCCATTTGGATGGTTTGATCGATAACCCCAGCAATAATGTGCGAGGGTTTACCTAACAGCGCACCGCATCAGGCGATATCCCTGACTACCTGTGCAGTGACGGGGCGGGTTCTGTCGTGCTTGCAGAGGCTAAGGGGCGCTACACCTCGGTGGGATTCCATACGGAAGAGTTTGAACGTTGGCGGAAACAGTTCACGCGGGTTCGGGTGTTGGACGCCAGAGGCGAGGCTGTCAGGGTTAAAGGCCATGTCGTGGCCACCCGCTTTGCAACCGAATCCAGACCCAAGGTTCAGACCAAGCTGTTTGCAGAAGATCCAAGCACAGAGGGCCGGGAGCCGATATCGGGAGAAACCGCACGCAGCCTTTCCGAACAAATCATCGGCAGCCATTACGGTAATGCGCTGAAGAAGATCGACCAGCCCCACTTGGCTCTAGCCATCCAAAGATCAAGGCGTTTGGAGTGGCAGAGCAGAATTCCAGTAACCGTCTGGAAGTTCGCCTTTGAAGAGCGGCAGCGGTACTTCGTAGGGGGCTACTACGCAAAGGATACCAACGAGCCGTTAGTTGACATCAAAAGCGGACAGATCACGCACCGCAGCAGGGATCCCTTAAGGCTGGGCGTTCATTCGGGGACATTTGTGGGCGTCGAGCTTTCAGTATTCGAGCACTTAGCTAAGGTTGCTCGAGGTGATAGGCGTTTGTTGGATGACCTTCCAGAGGTCGAGCCCGTCAGGGAACTCTACAGCGGACTAAGCATGTTGCGCGATGGCTCAGTTATCGGACCGTTGTCAATGTTCATACCTGTCAGCTTAGAAAGTTACTAAGCGCGAGTTGCACGTTTCGATTAATGCTGAGAGTACCAAAGGGCCCCGATCGAACGGTCGCTGATGGCCGGATCGTGCCTGTCGCAACAGGCACGATCCGGCCAAAAGCAGCCTCTCTCAACATGCCTGAACAAGCAGCTTTCTAACCGCGCTGAGTTGACTACTCGCAGGCTGGACTCTAAGTCAGCTGCCAGTAGAGACGCCTAGACATTGGGAGTCCTTTTCCTTCAGCGGCCTTCTCGCTACCATATGGCTACTTGCTATTGGTGGCTTGGGTATCGTTAATGCTTGAAGGGATTCAGAATGATTAGAAGGTTCCGGCTCGAGCAAAAAGGCCACTACGAGAAGCTGGTAATTGCTCAACGTTTGTCGGACATGGTGGACAAATACCTGGATGGACGCGCTGCACCGTTGCTGATCGGCGCCGAGCAGGGCGGTATCGGCGAATGGGATGACGTGGTCATTTACCATGCGGATGAGCATTACGAGCACTTCCAGATCAAGCGGCAGACGACCCCCTTTTGCGATAAGCATATCGATAAAGCCGACTACATCAGGTCCTATACACCCAGGGCCAGCAGCAAGGCAGCGGCAAGTGCAACGCCAGTTGCCCCGCCCGATAGGGACATCGACTCTGAACTTGATAAGGCCATGAAGAGTTTATCTGCCTGGAGTCTCACGCCCCAGTCAAAACAGCCGCCAGCCCGCGCATTTTCACTTATCCTGCTTGGCTTGGAAGTCCCCCTCAAGGGCAAGCGGGGTGACTTCATCACCGCCAACCACCTGCATGAGTTTTGTCGACTTTGCAAGCAGGATGGACTTGACCTAGCGGCCCTTTCCAGCCGTGCGGATACCCCAACGCAAAATGTCTACAAATGGTTGACGACCTGGTGCGGTTTTAACGACTGGGATCATGTTCGCCAAACGATGCGGGCACTCACGATCCATGCCGTTGGGAGCGAAGAGAACCTTGAAGAGCGTGCATGCGAGTCGTTAGGACGGCACTTCAATGTTCCGCGGGCAAGCCTTGAGAAGCTGATGGGGTACATTTCTACAAGTACCACGGATGTTAATGCCATCAGTTGTCATGCGATGGCCAGCCATCTCAAAGACGGACGCCGGTCAGATGCTGGGACCTGGACTCAATACCTCATGAACCCGCTGGCTGGGTCGAGTTGGACGGTCACCGGTACCCACAACCTAAATGGTACGACGAGCTTGCCAGTACCCCATGCTGCGATGGAAGTTGTCGGTCATCACTGGACAGCGGGCGGTAACAACAGAAAGCTGCGGCTGCACGCTACCTATTGCCGGCCGACGCCAAATACAGTGGCTCTCCCCTCCGCCATCCTTCGCTTGGCTCTGCATTTGAAAAGCGGCAGTCATTGCCTGCTTCTGGGTGAGCCGCTCTGGCGACAAGGCGCCGGGAACGAGTTGGGTAGAACGCTTGGGATCAGCGAAAATGACCTTGATGAACTTCCTTGGATAGACAATTCAGAAGCGCTGACCTGTGCTTCGGGTCGCGAGCTCTCGACGCTCCTAGAGACGCGAGATGAATCTTTAGCACTTCACAGGGCAATGAATGATCTTGTGTGGAAGCAACTGCAAGCTCGCATTACTGCCAGGTTGAACTCGGTATCCGACACGCCATTACTGACAGCATTGGAACCGAAGTGGCGCTCTTGGGCCGCTGAGCTTACAGCTGACTCCGCTGCGCGTGATTCGTTGTTTGAGCAACTGATGTACCCCAAAGCAGAGGGTTTGGACGGGAAGCACGCACTGCGCATAGGGCCTCGTACTGCAGATCTAATGGAAACCGCCATTTTGACGCTGCTTCTAGTGTGCGTCGCGATAGGTAATGACGACGGCAATTGGCGCGAAATCCCAAGTATTGGGGAAGTTCTCAGCATCGCTTTGAAAAGCTGGTCAGGCGCATCCGGCGATCACAGCGGCGCCCGGCCTGTTGCCGATGAGCTAATGGCTGTTTTGGGGCCTTCACCGGCATCGGTAGTCATTCTTGCGGGCGTCGAAGGGTCTCCCACGAGCCTGCTTGAATCCAGCATGGCTGATGATTTTGAAGCCAGTAACAGCATGGCAGCGGAGCGACAACCCAAGTTGCTGGTGACACGATTTGGGGTGCTCAAGTACCTGAGTACCGGAACACTCGCCCAGCTACAAGGGCAATTCAAACGTCATTGGGATGCTTGGCGCGACGCGCGCGAAGTAGCAATCCAAGCTTATGGGGAAGGACACTAATCATGCTGACACTGCAGGAATTGGCTAGCGCAATCATTCAGCGCGTAGAGGGCCGGTATGACGTGTGTCCCTGGGACGTAAAGGAACTTATGCTGCCTGAGGTCGAGTACGGCTCGCATGTTCTTCGGCTCAAGCGCTCCAACATCGAACGGGCGGGCTGGCGGACGATACTGCTCATCGAGCTTCCATTAACGACCCTGCAGGCAGCCAACCAGTGGGCCGCTGATGTCCGGGATGTGCTACCGGAGCCAGAGACTGCAGACCTCTATATGTTTCTGATAATCAACGGTATCGCCAAGGATGCTGCTGCTCGGATTGAGGCTGATGACAGATTTTGCTGCAAGGTCGTTGTGCGCGAATCTGAAGCGGCTGGTGATTTTCTTAACCGAACATTCTTGGCGGCTTTGGATCCTGCTGGTGATGCAGAGACGCTTAGCGACCCTTTGGTGTCGGCGTTGAACACGCTGTCCAATGCACATCCTTGGTCGGCTCCACACATCGCTGCTTGGAGAGCGCAGCTTCTGACCAACAAAAACGGAGCGGATGTTGTGCGTATCCTTACCGATTCGCTGAGTGAGAGCGAGGTTCAGCCGTGAGCACGTTGAACTCTATCACCCTGTCGAACCTGCGTAAATTCGGGTCTGAAGTCACCATTGAGCTGAGTCCTGGAGCAACTATTTTGCTCGCGCCGAATGGTACGGGCAAAACAACCGTATTTGAGGCGATCGAGTTTGGTCTGACCGGGAAAATCGCACGGCTTCGTGACGACATTGCCCACATCATTCGTGATGATCAGGCCGCAGCGGCAGTCAGACTGAATTTTTCTGAGTTTACCGCGACATCAAGTGTGACCGCAGCGGGCAAGGTCCGCCAGGACGGAGATTTAAGCAGCGTCTTTCCTAATGTGTCCGCAAGTGACATCCCATTCTTGTTACGACTAACCCACCTTTTGGATCAGAGGGAGAACGGGTGGATTGTCAATGCGGAAGAAAAGGATGCCGGATCCCAGCTGGCGAAGCTGCCGATTGGTCGCGACGGTTCTAAAGCTCGCGCCAACCTCATAGCTGTGCGGCGGTCGCTCACTGAACAAAAAGCCCGCGCAGAAGAAGTGCTGATTGGGCATGAGGCTGATTTGAACGACTGGAATCGTCTACTTGAAGAGCGTGACACCGCTGCTGCTGGTGCAGTAGGTGCATTGCGTCCACGCGATCGAATTGCGGACATTCTCTCTGACGCTGCAAACCAGACGCAAAGCTTGAGTCAGATACCGCCTGGCTTGTTGGCCGGGCCTGTGAGCCAAGAGGAGCTGACAATTGCACATTCAGCACTGTCTGAGATTTTGCAGGGAAAGGTCGAGCGGGCTCGGACGCAAATCTCAAACCTCGCGTTGGTAAATGATCTTGTTGACAGTTTCGCTGCGGCGCGGGAGCAGCTTGAAAAGCTCAATGCAGAATTCACGGCAGCGAATGAAACGTTTGAACTCCACACAACCACAAGGGCTCAAGGCAGTTCCGCACTGCAGGAGCATCAAGCCAGTATCCACTCTGCCCAGCAAGAACTCGCCAGTATCGCGCAGCAACTTGAGCGCCTTATTGGAGAAACCACTGCCAAACAGGAGATCGATCACCGTAATGATGCGTTGACGTCAGCGATTGCTGCCTTACATCAGGCCGAAAAAGATTATCGCGTACTTCGCGAGCAGCATGAGCACAACCAACGTGTTCGTAACCAGCATGCTCAGATTGACGCCCAGCTTCAGGGCATTAGTCAGACCGAGCAGCGCCTGGAGGCGGGTCGAATAATGCTTGCCGACTGGCAGGCCAGTGAGCAACGGATCAGCGAGGTTGTTCAGCAAATCAAAGCTCTCGAAGTGCTCATAGATAAACAGAGTATCGATCGGGATGCCGAACGTTCCTCGTATGAGACGTGTAAGGCTGCGGAGGCCACTGCCCGATCACACTATGAGATGCTCAGTTCTTCCGCCGACGCAATCCGTCAGGCTGTTACATCTATAGCGCAACATCTTCCCGCTGACCAAGATCAATGCCCGCTTTGCCTGGAGCCGCATGGAGCAGCCAAACTTCAGTTCCGTGTGACTCAAGCCCTTGAGGCGATCAATCCTAGTTTGACCTCAGCTGAGCAGCAATTGCGGGCTGCGGTGGACGCGTTAACGGCCAGTGAGGTCGCTGTTGAGAAAGCGCAACAAGCACTAGACCTCAGTCGAGGAGAGTTCGGTGCTTTGGAGTCCGGCCGTCAGGAGCTGGAACGGCAAATTTCACAGTTTCGTACCGACCCGATTTTGGCCAGCGACTCACTCACGTTGGCAAGGGAGGCCCTCAGGCAGCAACTCGATAGCGTTGCTCTTGCCAAAAAGCGTTTGGCTGACCAGCGAACGGTCTTGGACGCTCTCCCCACCCTTGAAGCCTTTGAACAAACCGAGCGAGCATTCAACTCGGCACAGCACATGCTTGACTTGGCCCGAGCTCAACAGAGTCAAGCGGCCACGCGACTGGATCAAGCCGTCGCCGCACTGGCCGCACTCCCCCCTGGGGAACCGCTGGCTCGTTCGCTCGAGCAACTCACTGCAGCAAAAGCTCAGCTGGAACAGCAGATCAGCTATCTAAACGGTAAGGTCGTGACTGTGCAATCCGCCCTGGACACCCAACAGCATCAGTTGCTTGAGTCATCAACTGTTGTCCAAGAGCTTGAAGAAGAAATCAGAAGGGTTCAAACGCTCCTTCTTCAATTCCGGGCAAGCTGGCAAGAGCTGGAGTTGACCGGCGACCCACTTGCGGAAGCTGCGCTAGCCCGTGAAGCGACGCTGCGCGCTACGTTGACCCTCCTAGAGGGTTATGTTTCAACACTCGAAGACATTGGGGTAGAAATTTCCGCTTGGGCCAAGTTGAATGAGTCACAACTGGCCCAGCGGCTGATTGATGCTCAGCGTCTTGACCGTTCAGAAGAGGCCTTTGAAGCTTTCCTCAATAACAGCATCAACGCCGCACGAGCCAGCTTCTTGCGATTGACCTTGATCTCGGACGCAATGGATTTGCTGGACGGCTCACTCAAGAAAGAACTTGAGAACGTCCAGAAGCATGTCGGCAAGGTGGTACCCCGCTGGCAGGCGCTGCTGAAACGAATCGTGCGGGAGTCTAGGTTCCACGAGGCAAGCCTGAAGTTCTTCAGCTCGTATAACAAGGATCGTGCCGGCGTTTCTGTACCGCTTGGCAATAAAGCGGTACCGGTACCTGATATTGCGAGTGAGGCACAGTTGACGGATCTTCAACTGACCTTCCTACTCTCAATGGCTATGAGTCATCAGTGGTCTCCTTGGAAAGCACTGTTGTTGGATGACCCGACTCAGCACCACGACCTAGTGCATGCCTCTGCGGTTTTCGACTTGCTGCGTGACTACATCGTTGATCATGGTTTCCAGATCGTGATCGCTACACATGATGCTCTGCAGGCGCGTTACTTCCTGCGCAAGCTGCAAAATGACGGGATTGAGGCCAAGATCTGGAGGCTCGTGCCGACTGAAAATGGTGTCACTGCACAAGCAGGAAACTGGAAACAGCGCATTCAATAATGCCGATCCCACTCGGGCACCAATCTAGGTTCACGTCGGTTGCGAGCCAAGCCCTGCAAAGGTTTGATTTTGGGCATAGGAGAATGGCTGTTTTTGGCCGAAAGCAGACAGCTAACTTCTAATGGACACAACATTGCGGGGAGTGTCTGCCGCCACAGATAGGCTACCGGTCGCAGCATTCTGGATATGCTCGCTCCACCAAGCCATCATCGGTCTCCGGCGCTCTACGTAATCCGCACGGTTATAAGCGCTCCGGACTTCGTTCTTGTCCACATGCGCCAGAGCCACCTCAATCAACTCTGGATCAAACCCGTGTTCGTTCAGGGTAGTGCTGGCTATCGAGCGCATGCCATGGCTAACGAGCCGGCCCTCGAATCCCATGCGTTTCAATGCCATGTTAGCGGTCTGGCTGTTGCAATGGGTGCGAGGGTTGCGGTCGGCAGGGAACACAAACTCTCGGTGACCGCTATAGGGTCGCACAGCGTCTAAGACGGCTAATGCCTGCTCCGTAAGAGGCACAATATGTGCGCGGCGCTTTTTCATCCGCTCAGCCGGAATCGTCCAGGTTTTACGGTCAAAGTCGATGTCAGCCCAGCATGTTGTAGCAGCTTCCGCTGGGCGGGTCATGGTGTGTAATTGCCATTCAATGAGCGCCCTTGTGGTGCGCTTTATACTGGCATTGGCAATAGCAACCATGAGCTCAGGTAGTTCATCCGGATTCAGAGCAGCCATATTCTTCTTTTTGGGCTTCTTGAATACTGCCCTGATCCCGCTGAGAGGGTTGGCTTGCACTAGACCTGAATTGACCGCATAGGTCAGGATTTCATTGAGGCGCTGTGACAAGCGCTTAACGGTTTCAAGGCTACCTTTGGCCTCCAAGGGGCGGAGCAGCTCGATCACCTTGGGCGCTGTGATGCTGGAAATTTGCAGATGGCCGAGGTCTGGAAAGACGTGCAACGTCAACGAGCGCCAAATGTCCTCAGCGTATGCCTGAGTGACGCCTTCCTTTTTTAGATCGAACCAAGCTTCAGCTACCTTTCTCAGGGTGTGCTCGCTGGCGGCTCGCAGTTGCTGCCTGGCGTTGTCACGCTGCTCTTTTGGGTCGAGGCCCTGGGCGATTAGTTGTCTTGCATCAATAGTCAGTTTTCGAGCTTGAGCAAGGCTCGTCTCTGGGTAGGCTCCCAACCCCATGTTGATGCGTTTTTTGGTTACGGGATGGTAATAGTTGAAATTCCACAGCTTAGAGCCATTGCTTCTCATTCGCATCTGAAGGCCGTCGCCATCACCTAGCACGTAGTCGGATGCTTTGGGTGTTGCGTTTTTAATCTTGGCTTCGGTGAGGCGTACAGCTTTGGCGCCCATTCTTGGTATTCCATCAGTGGCTTGGTATTCCAAAAAATACCAGAGGAGGGCGTGGAATACCATGTGGAATGCCAGGAAGCGTGGCTTCCCATGGACGTCAATGGACGTCTATGTACCGTAAGTTATTGATTTTTGGTTGCTTCGGGCACAAAAAAGGACGTCCGTGGACGCCCTTAGATGTATATTTGGTGGAGCCGGGGGGATTTGAACCCCCGTCCGCCAGTCCTCCGCTATCGGTTCTACATGCTTAGCCATCTCTACTTAGTTAACTCCGCGCCGCCCGAGTGGCAGGGTGCTTGGAGCGAGCTGTATAAGTTTTAGCCGTTACGTCTACAGCAAACTTGGCGGCGATCCTGTTCTATCTGTCGGTCAACTTCGGGTTTACAGGCATCCCCTAGTGACCGCTAGCCGGCTTAAGCGGCTAGTGCGTAGTTGTCGTCGTTGGCAACTATAAATGTGCAGCAGCGAATTTACGAGATCTGCTACCAACTCGGCATGCCCCTCAAGTTTTGTAACCGTCGTCGAATCCAAATCGGCCCCAAATCTTGCTGGTGTGTTACTGAGACGGGATTGTACGCTAAAGGTTCCGTGCAGAACAGGGCGGGGTGCAGACAAAAAAATACCCTGACGGATCAGGGCATAGGGCGTTACATGCTTTAAACCATAGACAGGTCGGTGGAGCGACCGGCCTGTCATAAGCTGTGACTGGCTGGTGTGGGCTTGGTTCCGCCGCTGCGCAAAAAAATCAGCGATTATTTTCGCGCACGACCCGTTGCTTCTCGCGATCCCAGTCGCGCTCTTTCAGGCTTTGACGTTTGTCGAAGTCTTTCTTGCCGCGTACCAGGGCGATTTCGCATTTGACCAGATGGCCTTTCCAGTACAGCGCCAGGGGCACGCAGGCGAAGCCTTTGGCCTGGACGCCGGCGATCAGCTTGTCGAGCTCACGGGCGTGCAGCAGCAGCTTGCGGGTGCGAGTCGGGTCTGCAATCACGTGGGTGCTGGCGGTTTTCAGCGGGGTGATGTGGGCACCGAGCAGAAAGGCTTCGTTGTTCTTGAGCATGATGTAGCTGTCGACCAGTTGCACCTTGCCCTCGCGCAGGCTTTTGACTTCCCAGCCTGTCAGGGCGATGCCGGCTTCAAAGCGCTGTTCGATGAAATAGTCATGTTTGGCCTTTTTGTTCAGGGCAATGGTGCCGCTGTTGGCCGCAGGTTTCTTTGGTTTGCTCATGGGCGGCGATTATACCTGTATTTGTGGCGGTATAGCGTGGAGTTTTCGTGGTACTGGCCTACCCTTGCCTTTCGTCGAGGATGTCGACTGGCTCTTGTAGGGGTTGATCAAAATCTGGACAATGCGTTCCTTTTTTTCAGGGCAAACCGGGAACGGTCATGAGCAAAGACGCTGTCTCTATTCACGGGATCTGGGCGAGTCGCTGGGTCTTTATTCTTGCGGCTACCGGCTCTGCCGTAGGCCTCGGCAATATCTGGAAGTTCCCGTACATGACCGGCATGTATGGCGGCGGCGCCTTTGTGCTGGTCTATCTGGTGTGTATTGCGCTGATCGGTTTGCCGGTGATGCTGGCTGAAACGTTGTTGGGCCGCCGCGGTCGGCAGAGCCCGGTCAATACGCTCAGTACGCTGGCGCGTTGCTCGGGTGCTTCCGAGCGCTGGTCGTGGGCGGCGGTTATGGGGATGGTTGGCGCGTTGCTGATTCTGTCCTTCTACAGTGTGGTGGCCGGCTGGGCGCTCGATTACATCGTCGGCATGGTGCGCGGCGAGTTCAGTGGCATTGATGGCGCCGGGGCCGGGCAGCGCTTTGACGGGCTGACCGGCGACCCGGTGCGCCTGACCATCTGGCATTCGCTGTTTATGTTGCTGACGGCCTGGGTGATTGCCCGTGGGGTGGTGGCGGGGCTGGAGCGCACGCTGCGCATTCTGATGCCTTTGCTGTTTGTGCTGCTGCTGGCGCTGCTGGGCTACAGCATGACCACCGGGCACTTTATGGAAGGTGTGCGCTTCCTCTTTGATTTTGATCTGGCCAAAGTACCGGACGGCATTCTTGCTGCCATGGGACACGCCTTCTTTACCCTGAGCGTGGGTGTCGGCTCGATCATGGTGTTTGGTGCCTACATGCCGCGCAAGGCGTCTATTGGCTCGACGGTGCTGACGGTCGGTCTGCTGGATACCGTGGTGGCGTTGACTGCGGGTATGGCGCTGTTTCCGGTGGTGTTCGCGGCCGGCCTGCAGCCCAATGAGGGGCCGGGTTTGATGTTCGTCACCCTGCCTATCGCTTTTGGCAACATTGCCGGTGGCAATATCTTCGGCGTGGTGTTCTTCCTGCTGGTCACCGTGGCGGCCTGGAGTTCGGCAATCTCGATGCTGGAGCCGGCGGTAGCCTTCTTCGTCGAGCGCACTGGTCGCAGCCGCGGCCAGGTGACGTCGATTATCGCGCTGCTGTGCTGGGTGGTTGGCCTGGGCACGGTGCTGTCGTTCAACCTGCTGGCCGATGCGCGCTTCTTTGTGACCGATGCCGAGGGGTGGCACCTGTTCCGCTGGACCAGCGAGGGCGGGATGACCTTCTTTGAGTCCATCGACTATCTAACCAGTCGTCTTATGCTGCCGCTGGGCGGTCTGCTGTTTGTGCTCTTTGCCGGCTGGGTACTGGACCGTGATGTGTTTCGTGATGAGCTGGCACTGCGGCATCAGCGCCTGTTCTCGGTGGTCTATTCGCTGTTACGCTATGTTGCCCCTGCGGGCATTCTGATCATTCTCGTAACTGAACTGACCAAGTGATAACGGCATGACGCATATTCAGCGCTCGGCTTTGCTGCCTTACCCGGCGAGCCATCTGTACGAGCTGGTAAACCGGGTTGAGCATTACCCGGAATTTCTGCCCTGGTGTTCCGGGGCGAGCATTCTCAGTGAAACCGAGCATGAAATGTGCGCGCGGCTGGAGATTGCCAAGGCGGGCGTCAGTCAGTCCTTCACCACGCGCAATGCGCTGGTCCCAGGCGAGCGTATCGCGCTGCAGCTGGTCGATGGGCCGTTCAGTGATTTTCGTGGTGTCTGGGAGTTTAAGGCGCTGAGTGATTCGGCCTGCAAGATTACCCTGGACCTGCACTTTGAATACGCCGGTGCGCTGGTCAAGGCGACCCTGGGGCCCCTGTTCAATCAGGCAGCCAATGCGATGGTGGATGCTTTTTGTCAGCGTGCCAAGGAGACCTGGCGTGGCTGACAAGAGCATTGTGGTGGAGGTGGCCTACGCGCTGCCGTACAAGCAGAAGATCCTGTCGCTGACGGTACCGCAGGGGACCAGCATGCGAGCGGCGGTGCGGCTGTCCGGTATTGAACAGCACTTCCCCGAAGTGGATCCGGAAAGCTGCCCGCTGGGAGTATTCGGCAAGGCGGTACCGAAGCCGGACGAGCGGGTGCTGGAGGCTGGTGAGCGGGTGGAGATTTATCGTCCGCTGATTGCAGATCCGAAAGAAGTGCGCAAGCAGCGCGCTGCCAAGGCCAAGGCTGCCAAGGCGGAAGAGTAGCGGGGAGGTGCTGGCGCCGTGCAGTGCAGGGCGCCGGAAGGTAGAAAGGCGAGGTTACTCGCCAGTGCCGAGCGGGGCGCCCAGATCTACCGGATAGGTCTCGACGTCGCTGCCGCTCATGATCTCTTCGTCTGCGCTCTTGCCCGGCATGAAGTCGCCGGCCAGGCCAACCAGGCGGTTATCTTCAAAGGTCAGGCTGATGCGCTCCTGTACCCGATCATTGTGGCCGGATTCCATGCTGTACAGGTAATCCCAGCGGTTGGGATGGAAGGTGTCCTGAATCAGCGGCGTGCCCATGATGAAGCGAACCTGGCGGGTGGTCATCCCCGGCCGCAGTTGATCAACCATCTCTTGGGTGACGACGTTGCCCTGCTGAATGTCGATTTTGTAAATGCCCGGGATAATGCCGCAACCGGAAAGCAGGGTGATAGATGCACTGCATAGCAGTATGCAAAGGTTTCGATTAAAGCTTTTTCGCGTCACGTGCTAACATCCGCTATCGTGGAATGGCTGAAAAGGCCGATCATACCCGACTCATCCCGCCCTGCGAAGCGCTGAACGAGAATACTAGCCATGCTTGAAAATCAAGAACTCCGCAAAGCCGGCCTCAAGGTCACCCTGCCCCGGGTCAAGATCCTGCAGATGCTGGACGGCTCGACTGAGCGCCACATGAGCGCAGAGGACGTATACAAGGCACTGATGGAGGCAGGCGAAGATGTTGGCCTGGCCACTGTTTACCGTGTGCTGACCCAATTCGAAGCCGCCGGCCTGGTGGTGCGTCATAACTTTGATGGCGGCCATGCCGTATTCGAGCTGGCAGACGGCGAGCACCATGACCATATGGTGTGTGTCGACTCGGGCGAGGTCGTTGAGTTCTTTGATGCAGAGATTGAGCGCCGCCAGCGCGAGATCGTCAAGGAGCACGGCTTTGAGCTGGTAGATCATAATCTGGTGCTGTACGTGCGCAAGCCGCAAAAATAAGTGCAATCACCGCACAAAAAACCGGGCCTGGCGCCCGGTTTTTTGTGTCTGCACCAATGTTAGTCTGCGGTAGTGCTCAGCAGCTTGCGGGCGTGGGCCAGCGATTCGTCGGTCAGGTCAACGCCGCCCAGCATGCGGGCGACTTCCTGAATGCGGGCCTCGGTGTCCAGCTGGTCGATGCAGGTGCGAGTGCTGTTGCGGGTCTGCTGTTTGCGTACGAACAGGTGTTGATGCCCCTGTGCTGCAACCTGCGGCAGGTGGGTCACTGTCAGTACCTGTCCTCGGGCGCCGAGCTGGCGCAGCAGTTGGCCGACAATTTCCGCCGTCGGCCCACCGATACCCACATCGACCTCATCAAATACCAGCGTCGGCACGCGTGAGGTTTGCGCGGTAATCACCTGAATGCCGAGACTGATGCGTGACAGTTCGCCGCCGGACGCGACCTTGGCCAGCGGCTTGGCGGGTTGGCCGGGGTTGGCGCTGACCAGAAATTCGACATTTTCCAGACCGGTGACCGGGTAGCTGTCTGCATCCAGCGGTGTTAGCTGTAGCTCGATGCGACCGCCCGGCATGCCAAGGCGCTGAATTTCCTGGGTAACTGCCTTGGCCAGCTTGCTGGCACCTTTGCTGCGCTGAGCTGATAACTTCTCGCTGAGTTGACGATAGTGCGCCTGATAGGCGGTCAGTTCCTCCTGCAGTCGCTCGGCGTCGGCGGCTTGCTGCTGCTGGCCTTCGAGTTCATCAATCAGCTGCTGCTGCAAAACCGGTAGCTCGGCCGGCTGGATGCGATGCTTGCGGGCCAGCTCGAAGATGGCGCTCAGGCGCTCTTCAACATATTGCTGGCGCTCCGGGTCGGCCTCAAAGTGATCCAGGTAGCGGGTCAGCTCGCCCACGGCTTCTTCAATCTGAATCTGGGCGCTGGCAATCAGGTCGCTGGCTTCGCCCAGTTGGCTGCTGTGATTCTTGAAACCGTCAAGACGCTGCAGGCTGGCGGTCAGGGCTTGGAGCACGCTACCGGCATCGTTCTCGCTGCAGATGTTGATGACCTGTTGGCAGGAGTGCAGGATCTGGTCGGCGCTGGCCAGTTGGCGCTGTTCGTTTTCCAGCGCTTCCAGTTCGCCATCCTGCAGGCTGAGGTTGTCCAGTTCGTCCAGCTGATAGGTCAGCAGCTGCTGACGTGCGCTCTGCTCTTCGCTCTGGCGGCTGGCTTGCAGCAGAGCCTTCTCGGTCTGGCGGCAGCGCTGTGCGGCGAGCTGTACCTGGCGAGCCAGCTCGCCGGCGCCGGCGTATTCGTCCAGCAGGCGGCGGTGGGTGTCGGTTTTCAGCAGCGACTGGTGTTCGTGCTGACTGTGAATGTCGATCAGCATTTCACCGAGGGCGCGCAGGTCTTGCTGGGGGCAGGGGGAGCCGTTGATGTAACCGCGTGAGCGACCTTCTGCGGTGATGACGCGGCGCAGGATGACCTGCTCGTCGTCTTGCGTCAGGTCGCGCTCATCCAGCCATTGGCGTGCCTCCGGTATGTCGCTGATATCGAAGGTGGCGAGGATGTCGGCTTTGTCGCTGCCCGGGCGCACGGCCCCGCTATCGGCACGGTCGCCGAGGGTCAGCGCCAGTGCATCGAGCATGATCGACTTGCCGGCGCCGGTTTCCCCGGTGATCACACTCATGCCGCCGCCCAGATCTAGCTCCAGGTTGTCGACGATGGCGTAGTTGTTGACCGCGAGATGGACCAGCATGGCGCGTGCTCCTGTTTGGTTTTCTGGTTATTTATACAGTAGTTTTCCCGGTGCCTACAAGCCCCCTCAATCTGTCTTTTGATCTCCCCTTGAAGGTTGTGGGAATGGCCCCATATAGGTTGCCAGGCAATGCCAGCGACGCTGGCGGATCATCATTGACAGGCTGTGAGCCCAGCGCCGCAGCGCCATAACCCTATGACAGGAGAAAGACATGGCAGAGGAACAGAGACCGGATCTGCAGGATCAGGACGCGGCTACCGAGGCAGCCGTTGAAACGCCTGAGGGCGATCTTGCGGCGCGCGTGGCAAGTCTGGAAGAACAGCTTGCTGCCGCTCAGGATCAGGCTCTGCGGGCCGTCGCCGATGTGCAAAACGCCCGCCGTCGTGCCGAGCAGGATGTAGAAAAGGCGCACAAGTTTGCGCTCGAGCGCTTTGCCAATGACCTGCTGCCGATCGTCGACAGCCTGGAGCGTGGCCTGGAGCTGTCCAATGCCGACGATGAAGCCATCAAGCCGATGCGCGAAGGGATTGAGCTGACCCTGAAGATGTTCGCCGACACCCTGGCCCGTTTCCAGGTGGTGCCGGTTGTACCCGAGGGTGAGCCCTTCAACCCGGAGCTGCATCAGGCGATGGCGATGGAAGAGAGCGCTGCCGTTGAAGCCAATACCGTGCTCAAGGTGTTCCAGAAGGGTTACACCCTGAGCGGTCGCCTGCTGCGCCCGGCCATGGTTGTGGTGAGCAAGGCTCCGGCCGCCGGCACTCAGTCGATTGACGAGCAGGCTTGAAATTGATTTTGCAGACCCCATCAAGGGTTCATGCACAGATAAACAGCGCCGCTGACTGAACACTGAACGCGGTAGCCAGATTCGGAGAGAAGCATATGGGCAAGATTATCGGTATCGACCTGGGGACCACCAACTCCTGTGTCGCCATTTTGGAAAACGGTTCCGCCAAGGTGATCGAGAACGCCGAGGGTGCGCGCACCACGCCGTCCATCGTCGCCTACACCAACGACGGCGAAACCCTGGTTGGTCAGTCTGCCAAGCGTCAGGCGGTCACCAACCCGCAGAACACGCTGTACGCGGTCAAGCGTTTGATCGGTCGTCGTTTTGAAGAAGACGTCGTACAGAAAGACATCAAGCTGGTGCCTTACAAGATCGTCAAAGCCGACAACGGCGACGCCTGGGTTCAAGTCAATGACGAGAAGATGGCACCGCCGCAGGTGTCGGCCGAAGTGCTGAAGAAGATGAAGAAGACCGCCGAAGACTACCTCGGCGAGCCGGTTACTGAAGCGGTTATCACCGTACCGGCCTACTTCAACGACAGCCAGCGTCAGGCCACCAAGGACGCCGGTCGCATCGCCGGTCTGGAAGTCAAGCGCATCATCAACGAGCCGACGGCAGCTGCTCTGGCCTACGGTATGGACAAGGCGCGTGGCGACTCCACCGTTGTCGTATACGACCTGGGTGGCGGTACCTTCGACGTGTCCGTGATCGAAATTGCCGAAGTAGATGGCGAGCACCAGTTTGAAGTGCTGGCCACCAATGGCGACACCTTCCTGGGTGGTGAAGATTTCGACATGCGTCTGATCGACTACCTGGCAGACGAGTTCAAGAAAGAGAACGGCGTTGATCTGCACAACGATCCGCTGGCTCTGCAGCGTCTGAAAGAAGCTGCTGAAAAGGCCAAGATCGAGCTGTCTTCCAGCCAGCAAACTGACGTTAACCTGCCGTATATCACGGCAGATGCGTCCGGTCCGAAGCACCTGAACGTCAAGGTGACTCGCGCCAAGCTGGAGTCGCTGGTTGAGGATCTGATCAAACGCAGCATCGAGCCCTGCCGCATCGCTATGCAGGATGCTGGCTTGGACGTGTCCGAGATCAACGAAGTGATTCTGGTGGGTGGTCAGACCCGCATGCCGCTGGTACAGAAGACGGTTGCCGAGTTCTTCAACAAAGAGCCGCGCAAGGACGTTAACCCGGATGAGGCGGTTGCCATTGGTGCCTCCATCCAGGGTGCGGTTCTGGCGGGTGACGTGAAAGACGTGCTGCTGCTGGACGTGACCCCGCTGTCGCTGGGTATCGAAACCATGGGTGGCGTGATGACTGCGCTGATCGAGAAAAACACCACCATCCCGACCAAAAAGTCGCAGGTGTTCTCGACTGCTGACGACAACCAGACTGCCGTGACCATTCACGTGCTGCAGGGTGAGCGCAAGCAGGCGTCGCAGAATAAGTCGCTGGGCCGCTTTGACCTGGCCGACATTCCGCCGGCGCAGCGTGGCGTGCCGCAGATCGAAGTCAGCTTCGACATCGATGCCAACGGTATTCTGAACGTGTCCGCCAAGGACAAAGCGACTGGCAAAGAGCAGTCCATCGTGATCAAGGCGTCCTCCGGTCTGTCGGATGACGAAATCGACAAGATGGTGCGTGACGCCGAGGCTAACGCCGAAGAGGATCGCAAGTTCGAAGAGCTGGTGACCGTGCGTAACCAGGCCGATCAGCTGGTCCATGCGACTCGCAAGACGCTGACCGAGGCAGGCGACAAGGCGACCGACGAAGAGAAGGTGGCCATTGAAACCGCGCTGAGCGATCTGGAAGCGGCGATCAAGACCGGTGACAAGGAAGAGATCGAAGCCAAGATCAACGCCCTGTCCGAAGCCTCTGGTCCGCTGGTTCAGAAGATGTACGCCGAGCAGGCTCAGGCCGGTCAGGCTGATGGCGCAGCGGCAGGTGCGGAGTCTGGCAACGATGCAGACGACGTGGTTGATGCCGAGTTCGAAGAGGTCAAGGACAACAAGTAAGTCCTTGATGAACCGGGCCGGGCGGTGCGTTGAACGCTCCGCCTGACCACTCTGCCTGGCAACGCGGGAGCTTCTCCCGCGTTGCCGTTTGTGCCGAGTGACTCTCTGAGGGAAATCGAACACATGTCCAAGCGTGATTATTATGAAGTGCTGGGGGTCGAGAAGGGCGCCAGCGAGGCCGACCTGAAAAAGGCCTATCGCCGTTTGGCGATGAAGTTTCACCCTGACCGCAACCCGGATGACGAAAAGGCCGAAGAGAAGTTCAAGGAGGCCACCGAGGCCTACGAAGTGCTGACCGATGCCAACAAGCGTGCGGCCTACGATCAGTACGGTCATGCCGGTGTCGATCCGAACATGGGCGCCGGCGGTGGCGGCTTTGGCGGCGGTAACTTCTCCGACATCTTTGGTGATGTCTTTGGTGACATCTTTGGTGGCGGCGGACGCGGCGGTCGGTCCAGTGTGCAGCGCGGCAGTGACCTGCGTTACACCCTGGAGCTGGATCTTGAGGAGGCGGTACGTGGCACCTCGGTGACCATTCGCGTGCCAACGCTGGTTGCCTGTGAAACCTGTGATGGCAGCGGCGCCAAGAAGGGCACTACGCCGGTTACCTGTACCACCTGTGGTGGGCATGGACAGGTGCGTATGCAGCAAGGTTTTTTCTCTGTGCAGCAGACCTGTCCGCGCTGCCACGGCACCGGCAAGATGATTACCGACCCGTGCAACGACTGTCATGGTGAAGGCCGCGTAGAGAAGCAGAAAAACCTCTCGGTCAAGGTGCCTGCCGGTGTTGATACCGGTGACCGCATTCGCCTGGCTGGTGAGGGTGAGGCGGGCGTCAACGGTGGTCCTGCGGGCGATCTGTACGTCGTGGTCTCGGTGCGCGAGCACAAGATTTTCCAGCGAGATGGTAAAAACCTTTACTGCGAAGTGCCGATCAGCTTTGTCGATGCTGCCCTGGGTGGCGAGTTGGAGGTGCCGACGCTGGATGGCCGCGTCAAGCTGAAGATTCCGGAAGGGGCGCAGACTGGCAAGCTGTTCCGCCTGCGTGGCAAGGGCGTGACACCCGTGCGTGGTGGTTCGCCTGGCGATCTGCTGTGCCGCGTTGTGGTCGAGACGCCGGTCAATCTGACCAAGCGTCAGCGCGAGTTGCTGGAAGAGTTGCGCCAGACCCTTGAGGCAGAAGGCTCCAGTCAGTCGCCGCGCGCCAAGAGCTGGTTTGATGGCGTGAAAAACTTCTTCGAAGACATGAAATTCTGAGTCAGGAGCGCAGCATGAGACGTATTGCGGTAATAGGCGCAGCCGGGCGCATGGGCAAGACCCTGATCGAGGCGATTGGCCAGGTTGAAGGCGCTGCGCTGACCGCAGCGATTGAGCGCCCCGATAGCTCCCTTGTGGGTGCTGATGCGGGGGAGCTGGCCGGCGTCGGGCGCCTGGGGGTTGCGATCAGTGGCGACCTGAAGCAGGTGGTTGACGACTTTGATGTGCTGATCGACTTCACGCATCCGACCACCACGCTGGTCAACCTGCAAGTCTGCCGCGCGGCGGGCAAGTCGATGGTGATTGGCACGACGGGGTTCTCTGAGCAGGAGAGGGCGCTGCTTGCTGAGGCGGCCAAGGATGTGTCTATCGTCTTTGCGCCCAACTTCAGTGTTGGCGTGAATCTCTGTCTCAAGCTGCTGGATATGGCAGCCCGGGTGATGGGGGATGACGCTGATATCGAGGTGATTGAAGCGCACCATCGTCACAAGGTCGATGCGCCCTCTGGCACCGCTTTGCGTATGGGGGAGGTCGTGGCTGATGCGCTGGGTCGTGACTTGGCAAAAGTGGCTGTGTGCGGCCGTGAAGGGCAAACCGGTGCGCGCGACCCGCAGACCATCGGCTTTGCTACCGTGCGTGCTGGCGATGTAGTGGGCGACCATACGGTGCTCTTTGCGACTGAGGGCGAGCGTGTGGAGATTACCCACAAGGCCTCCAGTCGCATGACCTTTGCCAAGGGCGCGGTGCGGTCTGCCATGTGGCTGGCTGGTCGTGACCGGGGGCTGTTTGATATGCAGGATGTGCTGGGCTTGAAGGACTGAGATCGTCCATCCAGTGCAGAAAAAAGGCACCGCGAGCGTAAGCTGCGGTGCCTTTTTTGTTGCCGTCGTCGTTACGGATTGCCGGCGTTGGCCTCGGCGAGGTTGGCCTTCTCGCGGGACAGCTCGTCTAGGGTTTGGGTGTTTTTGCTCAGATAGAACGCGGCAATGGTGGGTACCCAGTCGGCGTGATGGTTGATCAGCCGCGGCTGGATGAAGCTGTATTGCTTGTCGAGCTGCTCGAAGGTTGCCTCGTGCTCTGGCAGTAGTCGCTTCAGTTCGCCGGAGCCAGCATGGATGCGTGCGTCCAGCTCATCAAAGATGCCTTCCTTGCTTGGCAGGAAGTAGACGCCGACCGAGCTGAACATGTTGTTCTGGTACAGCAGCAGAATGCGGTGGGTTTCGATGCTCTGGCGGTGCAGGGCGAGCAGATCTTCCGGCGCGTCGGCGGCCTCGGTGTTGTAGAGCTCGGCGGCGGCGTTTTCCAGCTTGCCATGGGCCATCATGATCCGGTTGACGGTGGCAAGGCTGTAATGGGCCTGGTCTTCAGGCATGTTTTCGAGTTCGCGGATCAGGGCTACGAGGTCGTTGTACAGGGGGCGCAGGTCGCCAGGATTGTTCATCTGGCGCAGCAGAGCGTCCATACGGCGCAGGGAGGTGTTGTAGATCTCCCGGTTGCCTGGTTCGCGTACGCGCTCGTACAGGTTGTTGTCGATCAGCAGGTAAGTGCCCGCTTCGAAGCCTTCACTGCGGAATTCATGCAGGGCCTGCAGGCGGAGCGGGTCGGCATGGGCCAGCGCGGCGATGAGTAGCAACGGCAGCACAAGGATGCGTTTCAAGTGCATTTGCATGTTAGGTGTCCCCGAGTCCTGTGTTGTTCTTGTTGTGTTGTCCAGGCGCTCAAGGGCGCTCTGGTGACGGTCTTTGCCGTCTGTTCTGGGCTCCTGCCCGGCGGTTAGCAAGTCGTGTTGTAACACAGACGAGTCGGATAATGAAGATGTGCGACTGACGCGCCGCCGGGTGGCGGGAAGGGCCACGGCAGTGGATATTTCACCCTTGAGTCGTTAAACTATTGCGCTAATCTGTCTATTCAGCGCGTATCTGACAATGCCTTTGCGAGCGGGATGTTGTGTTCACCACTTCATTCCCGCTTTTGTGCAGCCCGCGTTTAGTGAAATGTGTCAGTTCTTTCGGAGGTTTTCTTGTCCAAGCCAGCCATTCTCGCACTCGCCGACGGCAGCATTTTTCGCGGTGAGTCCATCGGCGCCGACGGTTCCAGTGTTGGCGAGGTCGTGTTCAACACGGCCATGACCGGTTACCAGGAGATCCTCACCGATCCCTCCTATGCGCGTCAAATCGTGACGTTGACTTATCCCCACATCGGTAACACCGGTGTCACTCCCGAAGATATCGAATCCGACGCGGTTCAGGCTGCCGGTCTGGTTATTCGTGATCTGCCGTTGCTCGCCAGCAACTGGCGCTGCAAGCAGACCCTGGATGACTACCTGCGTGAGAACGGCATTGTCGCCATTGCTGGTATCGACACCCGCCGTCTGACGCGCATTCTGCGTGAAAAGGGTTCTCAGAACGGCTGTCTGCTGGCCGGTGATGATATCTCTGAAGAGAAAGCGCTGGAGCTGGCGCGCGGCTTCCCGGGCCTGAAAGGCATGGACCTGGCGAAGGAAGTCTCGGTCAAGGAGAGCTATGAGTGGCGCTCCAGTGTCTGGAACCTGGAAACTGACAGCCACCCCGAGCTGAGCGATGCTGAGCTGCCGCACCACGTTGTCGCCTTCGACTACGGTGTGAAGTACAACATTCTGCGCATGCTGGTGGCGCGCGGCTGCCGCCTGACGGTGGTGCCGGCGCAAACACCTGCCTCCGAGGTGCTGGCCCTGAAGCCGGATGGCGTGTTCCTGTCCAACGGCCCGGGCGACCCGGAGCCCTGCGACTATGCCATTGCGGCGATCAAGGAGATTCTGGAAACCGACATCCCGGTGTTCGGTATCTGCCTGGGTCACCAGTTGCTGGCGCTGGCCTCCGGTGCCAAGACCGTCAAGATGGGGCATGGCCATCACGGCGCCAACCACCCGGTTCAGGATCTGGACACTGGTGTGGTGATGATCACCAGTCAGAACCATGGCTTTGCGGTCGATGAAGCCAGCCTGCCGGCCAATCTGCGCCCGACCCACAAGTCGCTGTTCGATGGCACCCTGCAAGGTATCGAGCGTACCGACAAGGCTGCCTTCAGCTTCCAGGGGCACCCTGAGGCGAGCCCGGGCCCGCACGACGTGGCACCGCTGTTCGACCGTTTCATCGACGCTATGAAAAAACGCGCCTGAACCCCGGTACACCCTAGGATTTGTAAACGACTATGCCAAAACGTACAGACATCAAAAGCATTCTGATCCTCGGCGCCGGTCCTATCGTGATCGGTCAGGCCTGTGAGTTTGACTACTCCGGTGCCCAGGCCTGCAAGGCCCTGAAGGAAGAAGGCTTCCGCGTCATTCTGGTCAACTCCAACCCGGCGACCATCATGACCGACCCGGCCATGGCTGACGCGACCTACATCGAGCCGATCAAGTGGCAGACCGTTGCCAAGATCATCGAGAAGGAGCGTCCGGACGCGCTGCTGCCGACCATGGGTGGCCAGACGGCGCTGAACTGCGCGCTGGACCTGGAAAAGCACGGCGTGCTGGAGCAGTTCGGCGTCGAGATGGTGGGCGCCAATGCCGACACTATCGACAAGGCGGAAGACCGCTCGCGCTTTGACAAGGCCATGAAGTCCATCGGCCTGGAGTGCCCGCGTTCGGGTATCGCACACAGTATGGCTGAAGCCTACGGCGTGCTCGAGCAGGTTGGCTTCCCGTGCATTATTCGCCCGTCCTTTACCATGGGTGGCACGGGTGGCGGTATTGCCTACAATCGCGAAGAGTTCGAAGAAATCTGCAACCGGGGTCTGGACCTGTCGCCGACCAACGAGCTGCTGATTGACGAGTCGCTGATTGGCTGGAAAGAGTACGAGATGGAGGTTGTCCGCGATAAGAAGGACAACTGCATCATCGTCTGCTCGATCGAAAACTTCGACCCGATGGGTGTTCACACCGGTGACTCCATCACCGTCGCGCCGGCGCAGACGCTGACCGACAAGGAATACCAGATCATGCGTAACGCCTCGCTGGCGGTACTGCGTGAAATTGGCGTTGAAACCGGTGGCTCCAACGTGCAGTTCGGTATCTGCCCGGATACCGGCCGTATGGTCGTCATCGAGATGAACCCGCGAGTCTCCCGCTCGTCGGCGCTGGCCTCCAAGGCGACCGGCTTTCCGATCGCCAAGATCGCCGCCAAGCTGGCTGTCGGTTATACGCTGGATGAGTTGCAGAACGACATTACCGGTGGTCGTACGCCGGCGTCCTTCGAGCCTTCCATCGATTACGTGGTGACCAAAATCCCGCGTTTCGCCTTTGAAAAATTCCCCAACGCCGATGCGCGCCTGACCACTCAGATGAAGTCGGTGGGTGAGGTGATGGCAATCGGTCGTACCTTCCAGGAGTCCATGCAGAAAGCGCTGCGTGGTCTTGAGGTGGGGGTCTGCGGCTTTGATCCCAAAGTCGACCCGGCTGCTGGTGACGTCATGACCGAGCTGACCCGGGAGCTGACTGTTCCGGGTGCGGACCGCATCTGGTATGTGGCTGACGCATTCCGCGCCGGTATGACCCTGCAGCAAGTGTTTGATCTGACCAAGATCGATACCTGGTTCCTGGTGCAGATCGAGGATTTGATCAAGGAAGAAGAGAAGGTCAAAACCCTGGGGCTGGCGGATATCGATTACAGCCTGATGTTCCGCCTCAAGCGCAAGGGCTTCTCCGATCAGCGCCTGGCCCAGTTGCTGGCGGTGAGCGAGAAAAACCTGCGCCGTCACCGTCACAAGCTGAACGTGCTGCCGGTGTACAAGCGCGTGGATACCTGTGCGGCCGAGTTTGCCACCGATACGGCTTACATGTACTCGACCTACGAGGAAGAGTGTGAAGCCAACCCGTCCGGCCGCGACAAGATCATGGTGCTGGGTGGCGGTCCGAACCGCATTGGTCAAGGCATCGAGTTTGACTACTGCTGCGTACACGCCGCGCTGGCGATGCGTGAAGATGGTTACGAAACCATCATGGTCAACTGCAACCCGGAAACCGTCTCTACCGACTACGACACCTCTGATCGTCTGTACTTCGAGCCGGTCACCCTGGAAGACGTGCTGGAAATCGTGCGCGTCGAGCAGCCCAAGGGTGTCATCGTTCAGTACGGTGGTCAGACCCCACTGAAGCTGGCGCGCGCGCTGGAAGAGGCGGGCGTGCCGATTATCGGTACCAGCCCGGAAGCCATTGACCGCGCCGAAGACCGTGAGCGCTTCCAGCAGATGGTCGAGCGCCTGAACCTGCGTCAGCCGCCGAACGCGACGGCGCGCAGCGAAGACGAAGCACTGGCCCTGTCCAAGCGCATCGGTTACCCGCTGGTGGTGCGTCCGTCCTACGTGCTGGGCGGTCGTGCGATGGAAATCGTCTACCAGGAAGAAGAGCTCAAGCGTTACATGCGTGAAGCGGTCAAGGTCTCCAACGACAGCCCGGTACTGCTGGACCACTTCCTCAATTGCGCCATCGAAGTTGACATTGATGCGGTATCCGACGGCAAGGATGTGGTGATCGGTGCGATCATGCAGCACATCGAACAGGCCGGCGTACACTCCGGCGACTCAGCGTGCTCGTTGCCGCCGTACTCGCTGCCGGCCAACATTCAGGACGACATTCGCGAGCAGGTGCGCAAGATGGCACTGGAGCTGGGCGTGGTCGGCCTTATGAACGTACAGATGGCGGTGCAGGGTGAGACCATCTACGTGATTGAGGTGAACCCGCGTGCCTCGCGTACCGTGCCCTTTGTGTCCAAGTGCATCGGTCAGTCGCTGGCCAAGATTGCTGCCCGTGTGATGGCCGGCAAGTCGCTGCAAGAGCTGGGCTTCACTGAAGAAGTGGTACCGCCTTACTACAGCGTTAAGGAAGCGGTATTCCCGTTTGCCAAGTTCCCGGGTGTTGACCCGATCCTCGGCCCGGAAATGAAGTCCACCGGTGAGGTGATGGGCGTGGGCGACAGCTTTGGTGAGGCGTTCGCCAAGTCCCAGCTGGGCTCGGGTGAAGTGCTGCCGACCAGCGGTACCGCGTTTATCAGCGTGCGCGAAGATGACAAGCCGTTCGCGGTTGATGTTGTCCGCGACCTGATCGAGCTGGGCTTTGAGGTGGTCGCCACCGCCGGTACCGCCAAGGTGCTGGAGGCCGCAGGCCTGACCGTACGCCGCGTCAACAAGGTGACCGAAGGCCGCCCGCACATTGTGGATATGATCAAGAACGACGAGATCGATCTGGTGATCAACACCACTGAGGGGCGCCAGTCGATTGCTGACTCCTACTCCATCCGTCGCAACGCGTTGCAGCACAAGGTCTACTCCACCACCACGCTGGCCGGTGGCGAGGCTGTCTGCACTGCACTGAAATTTGGTCCGGAGCGCGCAGTACGCCGCCTCCAGGATCTGCACAAAGGTATCTGATTCATGAAGTACCCAATGACCAAGCAGGGCGCAGAAGCCCTCGAAGTCGAACTGAAGCACCTGAAGACCGAACTGCGTCCGCAGATCACCCAGGCGATCGCCGAAGCGCGCGAGCTGGGGGATCTCAAGGAAAATGCCGAATACCACGCTGCCCGCGAGCAACAGGGGATGGTGGAGGCGCGCATTCGCGATATCGAAGGCCGCCTGTCCAATGCGCAGGTGATCGACGTGACCAGTATTGCCCATACCGGCAAGGTCATTTTTGGCACTACCGTGACCATCGCCAACGTCGATACTGACGAGGAAGTGGTGTATCAGATCGTCGGTGATGACGAGGCTGACATCAAGCAGCGCAAGCTGTCGGTCAACTCGCCCATCGCCCGCGCCTTGATTGGCAAGGAAGAAGGCGAAATCGTGGCGGTGAAAACGCCCGGCGGTGTCGTCGAGTACGAAATCGTCGAGGTCCAGCACCTGTGACGGAGCAGGCTGCCAGCACGGGTGGTCCGGCGCGGCAAAGCGCCGGACGCATTGCCTGGCAGCTGCTGCTGACGCTCTGGGTGGGTGCGGTGTGGAGTTTGCACTTCATTCTGCTGCCCGGCCTGCAGCATATGGGGCTGGCGCCCCTGCTGGTCGACGAGGCAGCGTCGGTGCTGCGCCCATCGGTCATGTTGATTGCGCTGGTTGCCGGTGCGCTGCAGTTGCTTCAGTTGGGGGTGCGACGTGCTGGCTGGCGCGATCTGCGGGTACAGATGCTGGTGCTGGTATTGCTGGCGGCAGGTGCGTTTTTTGGCTTTCGTCTGCAGCCGAACCCGTTGTACGGGATCTTCTGCTATCTGGTGGTTGCCTTCGCTGGCCTGGTGCTGGCGGTCCAGCCCCGCCCGGACGAGGTGCGGGGCTGATGCGCTGCCGGCTCAGAACCCCTGAAAACGCTTGAGGTTGGACAGGTTGGGGTTGGGCTTTTTGGCCCGGCGCAGCAAGATAGCCATCTTGCCGATGACCTGAACCAGCTCGGCGCCACTTTGCTGGCAAGCCTCGTTGATCAGGGCCTGCTTGGCGTCACGGTCACTGACGGTGACGCGAATCTTGATCAGTTCGTGATCGTTCAGCGCACGGTCCAGTTCGGCCAGTACGCCTTCGCTGATACCCTGTTCACTGATAATGACGATCGGCTTCAAATGATGGCCGATGCGCTTGAAATCTTTTTTCTGTGCGGAGCTGAGCGCCATAATGTTCCGTATGAAAATTCATTAAGTGTGTGATGCACTAGTTTAACCGGCGGCGTGGCCCGCTGCACGAGGTATTCCGTGGCACAGTCCAAGACAAGCAAGCGTTGGCTCAAGGAACATTTTGATGATCCCTTCGTAAAGCAGGCGCAGAAGGACGGTTACCGCTCGCGCGCCAGTTACAAGCTGCTGGAGATTCAGGAGCGTGATCGCATCCTCAAGCCGGGCATGACCGTGCTTGATCTGGGGGCTGCGCCCGGCGGCTGGTCCCAGGTCGCTGCGCGGCTGATTGGCGAGAAAGGGCGCATCATTGCCTCGGATATTCTGGCCATGGACAGCATTCCCGATGTCACCTTCATCCAGGGCGACTTTACCGAGGACGCCGTCTTCGAGGCGATCCTTGCCGCCATCGGTGATACGCAGGTAGACCTTGTTATTTCCGATATGGCCCCCAATATGAGTGGAACCCCCGCGGTTGATCAGCCGCGGGCCATGTATCTGTGCGAGCTGGCGCTGGACATGGCGGCACGGGTGTTGCGCCCGGGTGGCGATTTTTTGATCAAAGTGTTCCACGGTGAAGGTTTTGATGAATATTTCCGCGAAATGCGCGGACAGTACGACAAGCTGGTAACTCGCAAGCCCGACGCCTCGCGCGGTCGCTCGCGTGAAACCTATCTGCTGGCCCGTGGCTTCAAGGGGGCGGGTCAGTAGTTTGGCTGCCGTGCCGGAACCATGGTGCCGCCGATGCAGTCTGTGATGTCTGGCGACACAGGGCGTTACACAGCGTCGACTGCCGAGTTGGCCTAAACTGGTGTAATGTGGGCAGCGTGGACAACAGACTCAGCAAGGCTCCCGCAATGGTGCTGGGGGCAAGAGGGTAGTGAATTGAACGATATGGCGAAGAACCTCATCCTGTGGCTGATCATTGCCGCCGTACTGGTCACGGTGATGAACAACTTCAGTAGTACCAAGGAACCGGATACGCTGAATTACTCCCAGTTCCTTGATCTGGTAGAGAACCGCCAGGTCGAGCGGGTGACGGTGGATGGCTATATCATCACCGGGCGCGAGCGCAGTGGCGAGTCTTTCAAGACCGTACGTCCGGCGATCCAGGATAACGGCCTGATTGGCGATCTGCTCGACAACGACGTCATCATCGAAGGCAAGCAGCCCGAGCAGCAGAGCATTTGGACCCAGTTGCTGATTGCCAGCTTCCCGATCCTGATCATTATCGCGATCTTCATGTTCTTCATGCGGCAAATGCAGGGCGGCGGCGGTGGCCGTGGTGGCCCGATGAGCTTCGGTAAGAGCAAGGCGCGCATGCTGACTGAGGACCAGGTCAAGACCACCTTTGCTGACGTTGCCGGCTGTGACGAGGCGAAGGAAGACGTGCAGGAGCTGGTCGAGTTCCTGCGTGACCCGGGCAAATTCCAGCGCCTGGGTGGTCATATTCCCCGTGGTGTACTGATGGTCGGTCAGCCGGGTACCGGTAAGACCCTGCTGGCCAAGGCGGTTGCCGGCGAAGCCAAGGTGCCGTTCTTTACCATCTCCGGTTCCGACTTTGTTGAAATGTTTGTGGGTGTCGGTGCATCCCGTGTGCGCGACATGTTCGAGCAGGCCAAGAAGCACGCGCCGTGCATCATCTTTATCGACGAGATCGATGCGGTCGGCCGCCATCGCGGCTCGGGAATGGGTGGTGGTCACGATGAGCGTGAGCAGACCCTGAACCAGTTGCTGGTTGAGATGGACGGCTTTGAGCCGAACGACGGCATCATCGTGATAGCGGCTACCAACCGTCCAGACGTGCTGGATCCGGCTCTGCTGCGTCCCGGTCGCTTCGATCGTCAGGTGGTCGTTGGGCTGCCGGATATTCGTGGTCGTGAGCAGATCCTCAAGGTACATATGCGCAAGGTGCCGCTGGGTGATGACGTTAAGCCGTCGCTGATCGCCCGTGGTACGCCTGGCTTCTCCGGTGCCGATCTGGCCAACCTGGTGAACGAGGCTTCTCTGTTTGCCGCGCGTGCTAACAAGCGTTTGGTGGAGATGGGTGAGTTCGAGATGGCTAAGGACAAGATCATGATGGGCGCCGAGCGCAAGTCCATGGTCATGTCCGAGAAGGAAAAGCTCAACACCGCTTACCATGAATCCGGTCACGCGATTGTTGGTCGCCTCGTGCCCGAGCATGACCCGGTCTACAAGGTCACCATTATTCCGCGCGGTCGTGCGCTGGGCGTGACCATGTTCCTGCCGGAAGAGGATCGCTACAGCCTGTCCAAGCGTGCGCTGACCAGTCAGATCTGTTCGCTGTTCGGTGGTCGTATCGCCGAGGAGATGACGCTGGGCTTTGAGGGGGTGACTACCGGTGCGTCGAACGACATTATGCGGGCTACCCAGCTGGCCAAAAATATGGTGACCAAGTGGGGGCTGTCCGAGAAGCTCGGTCCGCTGCAATACGCCGAAGAGGAAGATTCGGGGTACCTGGGGCGCTCCGGTGGCAGCGGATTATCTGGTGTGTCCGGAGAGACGGCCAAGCAGATTGACGAAGAGGTGCGTCGCATCATCGATGAGTGCTACGGCACGGCGCGCCGTCTGCTGGACGAGAACCGTGACAAGCTCGACATGATGGCCGAGGCGCTGATGAAGTACGAGACTATCGACACTCAGCAGATCGACGACATCATGGCCGGTCGCGTGCCGCGTGAACCGAAGGACTGGCAGGACGGCGGTAAGTCGGGCCCTGGCGCCATTGTCACCAGTGATGAGGGTGACGATAGCAAGTCGGATGAGTCGGCCAAGGGCGCCGGTCCGATTGGTGGTCCGGCCGGGGAGCATTGATTCGGCAATGAGCTCAAGCTCCAGCTGCTCCCGGTTGCTATGCGGCAACCGGGAGCTTGACCTTTCTCGCGCCCAGATCATGGGTATTCTCAATGTAACCCCTGACTCCTTCTCCGATGGCGGGCGCTTCAACCAGCGCGACGCTGCGTTGCGGCACGTCGAACAAATGGTCGCCGATGGCGCTGCCCTGATTGATGTCGGTGGTGAGTCCACCCGTCCGGGTGCGGCACCCGTACCAGTGGGGCAGGAGCTTGAGCGGGTCGTGCCAATGGTTGAGGCCATTGCATCACGGTTTGACGTGATTATTTCGGTGGATACCAGCTCTCCTGAGGTCATGAGCGACTCGGCCGCCGCCGGCGCCGGGCTAATCAATGATGTGCGCTCGCTTGAGCGCGATGGTGCGCTGGAAGCAGCGCGGGCTACCGGGTTGCCGGTCTGTCTGATGCATCGTCAGGGTGAGCCGGACTCCATGCAGCTTGCACCGCGTTATGCCAGTGTACTGGATGAGGTAAATGCCTATCTGCAGGCGCGGGTAGAGATCTGCGAGGGTGCCGGTATTGCCCGTGAGCGGTTGGTTCTGGACCCCGGGTTTGGCTTTGGCAAGTCGCTGGAGCACAACCTGCAGTTGTTTGCGCGCCTGGCTGACTTGCGCCCGCAGGGGTTGCCGGTGCTGGTCGGGGTATCGCGCAAGAGTATGATTGGTCAGGTACTGGATCGCCCTGTCGATCAGCGCCTCTACGGCAGCCTTGCTCTGGCTGCTCTGGCCGTCGACGCGGGCGCGGGTATTATTCGGGTTCACGACGTTGCAGCTACCCGGGATGCCGTTGCGATGGCGCAAGCGGTGCGCCAAGCCCGGCAGTCACAACTTTCATAACAAGAGTTAGTCCATGGAAAAACGCTATTTTGGAACCGATGGCATTCGCGGCCGCGTCGGTGATGCGCCAATTACGCCTGAGTTCATGCTCAAGCTTGGTTGGGCTGTTGGGACTGCTTTTCGGCATCACGGTGCCTGCCGGGTCATTATTGGTAAGGACACGCGGATTTCCGGCTATATGTTCGAGTCGGCGCTGGAGGCAGGGTTGTCAGCTGCCGGCGCGCAGGTTCAACTGCTTGGCCCCATGCCCACGCCGGCGATTGCCTATCTGACGCGTACTTTTATGGCGGACGTCGGGATCGTCATCAGCGCTTCGCATAATCCCTTTTACGACAACGGCATCAAGTTTTTCTCGGGCGCCGGCAGCAAGCTGCCAGATAGTCTCGAGCTTGAAATTGAGCGCCTGGTCGACAGTCCAATGAGTGTGGTCGACTCGGCTGCCCTGGGTAAGGTCACTCGGGTGGAGGATGCTGCTGGACGGTATATCGAGTTTTGTAAAAGCAGTGTGCCTACCAGTACCAGCTTTAAGGGTATGAAGCTGGTGCTCGACTGCGCGCACGGCGCGACCTATAAAGTGGCGCCGAGTGTCTTTCGGGAGTTGGGAGCGGAGGTCGTGGTGATAGGTGCCAGTCCCGATGGGCTGAATATCAACGCGGGTCACGGCTCCACTGATATGGCGGCGCTGAGAGCGGCTGTCTTGCGCGAAGGTGCTGATCTGGGTATTGCCTTCGATGGCGACGGCGACCGCGTATTGATGGTGGACCATGCTGGCGAGGAGGTGGATGGTGACGAGTTGCTGTGCATCATTGCCCTCGATCTGCAGCGGCGCGGCCTGCTCAATGGCGGCGTGGCGGGTACGTTGATGAGCAATCTTGGTTTGGAGTTGGCGCTCAAGGAGCAGGGCGTGCCCTTCGTACGCGCCAAGGTGGGCGATCGCTACGTGATGGCCGAGCTGCGTGAGCGCGGCTGGCTGGTGGGGGGTGAGTCGTCGGGGCACATAGTGTGCCTGCACCACACCTCGACAGGAGACGGTATTATCGCTGCGCTGCAGGTGCTCAAGGCGTTGCAACGCAGTGAGCAGAGTCTCGCGCAGGCGCGCAGCTGTATGCAGAAGTGCCCCCAGAAATTGATCAATGTGCGTTATGCGCCTGGGCAGGCATCGCCTGCGCAGAACCCGGTCGTAAAGCAGGCGGTTGCTGAGGCGGAGTCCCGGCTGGCGGGTTCGGGGCGCGTGCTGTTGCGCCTGTCCGGCACCGAGCCGCTGGTGCGGGTCATGGTCGAGGGGCAGGATGCTGCCAAGGTTGAGCAGGAAGCGACCGCGTTGGCAGCTGTTGTAACCCAGGTGTGTGGCGGGTAAAAAAGTCGGTTGTGTCGCTGATGCAACTTGGTTAAGATTGGCGCCCGCTTGGGCAGAGAGGTATGGCATGCGACGTCCACTAGTCGCCGGTAACTGGAAAATGCACGGTTCACGGCAGTCTGTAGACGCCCTGCTGCAAGGTCTTGCTGCGCAAGAATGGCCTGAGGGAGTGGAGCTGATGGTTGCTCCTCCGGCGCTGTATGTTGATCGTTGTTGCGAGCAGCTGCAGGGCACGCCAATTCAGGTTGGTGGTCAGGTGTGTGCTGCTCAGGCTGAGCCGGGTGCCTTGACGGGTGAGATCTCGCCCGCCCAGCTGCGCGACGCAGGTTGCGCTTACGTTCTGGTTGGGCACTCCGAGCGTCGTTCGCTGTTTGGCGAGACTGATGATGTTGTCTGCCGCAAGTTTGCTGCTGCGTTGGCCAGCGGGTTGCGCCCGGTGCTCTGTGTCGGTGAGACGCAAGCTGAGCGCGATGCTGGGCAGACGGCTGAAGTGGTAGGTCGGCAGTTGCAGGCGGTGCTGGATGTGTTTGGCGTGGGTGGTTTGGCTGAAGGTGTGGTGGCGTATGAGCCTGTTTGGGCGATTGGCACCGGCTTGACGGCAACCCCTGAGCAGGCCCAGGATGTGCACGCCATGATTCGCGCACGGCTCGCCATGCTTGATGATGAGCAGGCGCGCAAGGTGCAGATAGTTTACGGTGGCAGCGTAAAGGGTGAGAACGCCGAAGCGTTGTTTGCCATGCCGGATATCGATGGGGGGCTGATTGGTGGAGCCTCTCTCAATGCAGAAGAGTTCGGTGCGATCGCTCGCGCCGCTGGACGAGTGTAATGATTGAGACCGTGATTGTAGTACTGCACCTGCTGGTGGCTATTGCCCTGGTTGGTCTGGTTCTGATGCAGCAGGGCAAGGGTGCCGAAGCCGGTGCGTCCTTTGGTGCTGGTGCGTCCGGGACTGTGTTCGGCAGTCAGGGGTCTGGCAATTTTCTTAGTCGTGTTACAGCGATCCTGGCGACTGTGTTTTTCCTGACCTCCCTGGGTCTGGCTTATTATGCCAGCCACAAGGCGGATGCAGCGGTTGAGGCGGGTCTGCCGTCACCTGCGCTGCAGATCGAGCAGGCTGAGCCTGCCCCCATGTTGGATGAAGACGTTCCGGTGCTGGAGCAGGATGTGGTGCCGAGTGACGTGCCTGAGACGCTGGGTGAGGAAGTGCCGCCGGCAGCCGAGTAAAAATAGGCTGCGATGGTAAAAAGTTTTTGCGGAAGTGGTGGAATTGGTAGACACGCTATCTTGAGGGGGTAGTGCCTTAGGGTGTATGGGTTCGAGTCCCATCTTCCGCACCAATCAAAATAAGGGCCTGGTTTGACAGGCCCTGTTCTTTTCAGGGGTGGTTTACGCCGGTTGTCTTGCGAGGCTTCTGCGCGTATAATTCACGCCCTAGATTCGACGCGGGGTGGAGCAGTCTGGTAGCTCGTCGGGCTCATAACCCGAAGGTCGTAGGTTCAAATCCTGCCCCCGCAACCAGTCTCAAAAGGCCCCTTTTCAGGGGCTTTTTGTTAGCTATATGCCGGTTCGGCATTGGTCTCTGGGCTTCGCCTGTGCGAAGTGGCCAGACTCAACGATGGGCTTTAGGCCCATTTTTTATTCATGCAACAAACAGGCGGTGAATGTGTCCGGCAAAGTGACTGAGTTGGAGGCCCTGCTGGTCCCGGTGGTCGAGGCCTTGGGCTACAGCTGCTGGGGGATCGAATACCTGTCCCAGGGTAAGCACACCCTGTTGCGCGTCTATATAGATCACCCGGAAGGGGTGAGCGTTGAGGCTTGTGCCGCTGTCAGCCGACAGGCCAGTGCGGTACTGGATGTGGAAGACCCGATTTCAGGTGACTACACCCTGGAAGTCTCGTCTCCTGGTATGGACCGGCCGCTGTTTCGTCTGGAGCAGTACGCAGCCTATGTAGGAGAGCAGGCCAAGATAAGACTGCGCTCGCCCTATGAGGGGCGGCGCAATTTTCAGGGTGTAATTCGCGGCGTGGAAGGTGATGAAGTCGTTTTGCAGGTAGATGATCACGAGTACCTGCTGCCCGTCGACTGGATCGACAAGGGCAATATCATTCCGCGTTTTTGAGCAAATTTCGGGCTGCACGGCCCAATGGATGGCGTTAGGCGAGGCATACGATGAGCAAAGAAGTGTTGCTGGTTGTGGAATCCGTTTCCAACGAGAAGGGTGTTCCACCCGGAGTTATCTTCGAAGCGCTGGAGCTGGCGTTGGCGACGGCGACCAAAAAGCGTTATGAAGACGAAGTAGACGTGCGTGTGTCGATCAACCGCCACACCGGCGACTACGATACCTTCCGCCGCTGGACCGTTGTGGCTGATGAAGACTTTGATGATCCGGACATTCAGTTGACACTGGATCAGGCACAGGAGCGCGATGCCGCCCTGACCATTGGTGACGTCACCGAAGAAAAGATCGAATCGGTCGAGTTTGGCCGTATTGCCGCCCAGATCGCCAAGCAGGTGATCGTGCAAAAGGTACGTGAAGCCGAGCGTGCGCAGGTGGTCGATGCCTACCGCGATCGTTTGGGCGACATTATCAGCGGTACGGTCAAGAAGGTTACCCGCGACAGCGTGATCGTCGATCTGGGTAATAACGCCGAAGCGGTTCTGCCTCGTGAAGAAATGATTCCGCGTGAAACCTTCCGCTCCGGCACCCGTATTCGCGCCCTGCTGAAGGATATCCGCACCGAGAACCGTGGCCCGCAGCTGGTGCTGTCGCGTGCCTGTCCGGAAATGATCATCGAGCTGTTCCGCATCGAAGTGCCGGAAATTGCTGAAGAGCTGATCGAAGTCATGGGCGCTGCCCGTGATCCGGGCTCGCGCGCCAAGATCGCCGTTCGCTCCAAGGACAAGCGCATCGATCCGCAAGGTGCCTGTATCGGCATGCGCGGTTCTCGTGTGCAGGCGGTCTCCGGTGAGCTGTGTGGCGAGCGCGTAGACATCGTGCTCTGGGACGACAACCTGGCGCAATTTGTGATCAACGCCATGGCGCCGGCGGAAATCGCCTCCATCATTCTGGATGAAGACACCCAGACCATTGATCTGGCGGTGGCTGAAGACAATCTGGCTCAGGCCATCGGCCGCAGCGGCCAGAACGTCCGTCTGGCCAGTCAGCTGACCGGCTGGACGCTGAATGTGATGACCGAGGATGATATCCGAGCCAAGCAGGAAGCCGAGACCGGCGACATCCTGCGCAACTTTGTCGACGAGCTGGATGTGGACGAAGAAGTCGCACAGATGCTGGTTGAAGAAGGTTTCACCACCTTGGAAGAGGTGGCCTATGTACCGATGGAAGAGCTGCTGGAGATCGATGGCTTTGACGAGGATATCGTCAATGAGCTGCGTGCTCGTGCCAAGGATCGCCTGCTGACCAAAGCCATCGCCAACGAGGAAAAACTGGAAGATGCTCAGCCGGCTGACGACCTGCTGAACATGGATGGTATGGACCGTGCGCTGGCGTTTCAGCTCGCTGCCAACGGCATCCTGACAATGGAAGATCTGGCCGAGCAGTCTGTTGATGACCTGCTCGACATCGACGGTATCGATGAAGAGCGTGCTGCGGCTCTGATCATGGCAGCCCGCGCCCCCTGGTTTGAATAACCGGTCGGACTCGACGAGATTCCCCCTGCGGTGACGCACGGACCCGACTGAGGAGAGAAGTGAATGGCGGAAGTGACGGTCAAACAATTGGCTGATGAAGTAGGTACTCCGGTAGAGCGCCTGCTGCAACAGATGCAGGAAGCGGGTCTGTCGCAGACTGGCCCTGCGCAGGCAGTCAGTGATGATGAAAAGCAGGCGCTGCTGGCGTATCTGAAAAACGCCCATGGTGATTCCGGCTCAGAGCCGCGCAAGATTACCCTCAAGCGCAAAACAGTCAGCACCTTGAAAGTCGCTGGCAGCAAGACGGTAAACGTGGAAGTGCGCAAGAAGCGCACCTACGTCAAGCGTGAGCCGGCCGATTTGGAAGCCGAGCGTCAGCGCGAGCTCGAGCAGCTGCGCGCAGCAGAAGAAGCTCGCCAGCAAGCAGCTGAAGCAGAAGCCAAGCGCAAGGCTGAGGAAGCTGCGCAACGCGAGGCGGATGCCGCCAATGCTGAAGCCAAGCGTCAGGCTGATGCTGCCGCCGTCGCGGCGGCCAAAGAGGCAGAAGCGGCTGTCGCGGAGGCTGCTGCCCCGGCGTCGGCCCCGGTTCCGCCTGCTGAGCCGACTCCGGCTGAGCATCACAAAAAGAAAGAAGAAGCCCGCCGCAAGTCTCGCGACGAGGAAGAGCAGCGCAGCCGCAAGCGCGCTGGCGGCCATGGTGGCAAAGACAAGGCCCGTAACGCTCCGCGTCTTTCGGTCGATGACGATGGCGACAGCCGTCGCCGCGGCGGTGGTGGCAAGCTGAAAGCCAAAAAGCGCAATCAGCATGGCTTCGAGAAGCCCTCCGGCCCGGTGGTTCGTGAAGTGGTGATCGGTGAAACCATCACCGTTGCCGAGCTGGCGCAGAAGATGTCAGTCAAGGCCGCCGAGGTCATCAAGTACATGTTCAAGAACGGCACCATGGTGACGATCAACCAGGTACTGGATCAGGACACGGCAGCCATCGTTGCCGAAGACATGGGCCACAAGGTCAAGCAGGTTCGCGAGAGCGATCTGGAAGACAAGCTGGTTGAGTCCATGCACCATGAAGGCGAAGAGCTGAGCCGTGCGCCGGTGGTGACTGTCATGGGCCACGTTGACCACGGTAAGACCTCTTTGCTCGACTACATTCGTCGTGCCAAAGTGGCCTCCGGTGAGGCGGGTGGTATTACCCAGCACATCGGTGCCTACCACGTGGAAACCGATCGCGGCATGGTGACCTTCCTGGATACCCCCGGTCACGCGGCCTTTACCGCCATGCGTGCCCGCGGTGCCAAGGCAACCGATATCGTGATTCTGGTGGTTGCCGCCGATGACGGTGTGATGCCGCAGACCGAAGAGGCGATTCAACACGCCAAGGCGGCCGGTGTACCTATCGTTGTCGCGATCAACAAGATCGACAAGGAAGACGCCGATCCGGATCGCATCAAGAACGATCTGGCAGCCCGTGATGTGATTCCGGAAGAGTGGGGTGGCGACACCATGTTCGTACCCGTCTCGGCCAAGGCCGGGACTGGTATCGAAGAGCTGCTCGAAGCGGTCCTGCTGCAGGCTGAAGTTCTGGAGCTGAAAGCTCAGCCCTCTGCGCCTGGTCGTGGTGTAGTCGTTGAATCCCGTCTCGACAAGGGTCGTGGCCCGGTGGCGACCGTGCTGGTGCAGAACGGTACCCTGCGTCAGGGCGACGTGGTGCTGGCTGGTGTCAACTACGGCCGTGTTCGTGCCATGCTTGACGAGAACGGCCAGCCGATCAAGGAAGCCGGCCCCTCCATTCCGGTCGAGATCCTGGGTCTGGATGGCACGCCGGATGCCGGTGACGAGCTGAACGTCGTGGCCGACGAGAAGAAGGCCCGTGAAGTGGCGCTGTTCCGCCAAGGCAAGTTCCGCGAGATCAAGCTGGCGCGTCAGCAGTCTGCCAAGCTGGAAAACATGTTCGAGAACATGGGCCAGGACGAGAAGAAGACCCTCAATATCGTTATCAAGGCCGACGTGCGTGGCTCCCTGGAAGCACTGCAGGGCTCGCTGTCCGAGCTGGGCAACGACGAAGTACAGGTCAAGATCGTCTCCGGCGGCGTGGGCGGTATCACCGAGACCGACGCCAACCTGGCACTGGCTTCCAACGCGGTAGTCTTCGGCTTCAACGTCCGTGCGGACGCAGCGGCGCGCAAGATCATCGAGACTGAAGGTCTGGATCTGCGTTACTACAGTGTCATCTACGAGATCATTGATGACGTGAAGAAGGCTCTGTCCGGTATGCTCGGCAGCGATGTTCGCGAGCAGATTCTGGGTGTCGCCGAAGTGCGTGATGTGTTCCGTTCGCCGAAGTTTGGCGCGGTGGCTGGCTGTATGGTCATCGAGGGCACCGTGCATCGTAACCGTCCGATCCGTGTACTGCGCGAAGACGTGGTTATCTACGAAGGCGAGCTGGAATCCCTGCGTCGCTTCAAGGATGACGTCGGCGAAGTGCGCAACGGTATGGAGTGTGGTATCGGCGTCAAGAACTACAACGACGTGCGTACCGGCGACCGTATCGAGGTGTTCGAGCGTGTTCAGGTACAGCGCAGTCTGTAATTCGATAGCGGTGGCCCTGCCGGGCGCCGCCTGATATTCGCGACAAACTCCGGTCTGCCTGGCAGCCCGGAGTTTGTCGCTTGAGATGGTTACTATGGCAAAAGAATACAGTCGTACCCAGCGGGTAGCTGATCAGATGCAGCGCGAACTGGCGCAGCTGATTCAGCGTGAGGTCCGCGATCCGCGCTTGGGTATGGTCACCGTGACGGCCGTTGAGGTCAGTCGCGACATGTCCCACGCGAAGGTGTTTATCACTCTGATGAACCGGGACAGTGCCGAAGATATCGCGCTCAACCTTGATATCTTGAAAGACGCTTCCGGTTATCTGCGCATGCTGCTGGGCCGTACCATGAAGTTGCGGACGATTCCGAGCCTGCATTTCCAGTACGACGAGAGCATCCGTCGCGGTGTGCACCTGTCGTCACTGATTGAGCGTGCGGTAGCGGAAGATCGCCAGCATGGCGACGGCGACAAGGAGTAGCGGGTGGCCGGAGCGAAGAGCAAGCGCCGTGCGATTGACGGCATCCTGATTTTCGACAAGCCCCTGGGCATGAGCTCCAACGCGGCCCTGCAAAAGGTCCGCTGGCTGTTCAATGCTGCCAAAGGCGGGCACACCGGTAGTCTTGATCCCTTGGCGACCGGCGTGCTGCCGCTGTGTCTGGGCGAGGCGACCAAGTTTTCGCAGTACCTGCTCGATGCCGACAAGGCGTATGTCACCGAAGCGCGGCTAGGCATGACCACCGCCACCGGTGATGCTGAGGGTGATGTGCTGGAGATGAAGCCGGTCGACGTTGCGCTTGCGGACGTTGAGGCGCTGTTGCCGCGCTTCCGCGGCGAGATTGACCAGGTGCCGCCGATGTATTCGGCGCTCAAGCACGAAGGTCAGCCACTCTACAAGCTGGCACGCGCCGGCGAAACCATTGAGCGCAAGGCGCGCACGGTGACCATCAGTGAGCTCAACATTCTGGGCCTTGAAGGCGACCGTCTGCAGTTGGAAGTACATTGCAGCAAGGGTACCTATATACGCAGTCTGGTTGAGGATATCGGCGCGGCGCTTGGCTGTGGTGCGCATGTGGCTGCGTTGCGCCGCATCAAGGCAGGCCCCTTCGATCTGAGTCAGTCAGTTACGCTGGAAGCGCTCGAGGCGTTGCACGCCGAGGGGGGGGGCGAAGCATTGGATCACCTGCTGCTGCCGATGGACAGCGGTCTGGAAGACTGGCCGGTACTGGATTTGACCGAGCAGACTGCCTACTACCTGAATCACGGTCAGGCCGTGCGGGTGCCGGGTAGCCCGGCCTTTGGCAAGGTGCGTTTGCGCGATGCCAACGGCCGTTTTCTCGGCATCGGCGAGATGACCGACGACGCGCGCGTTGCGCCCAAGCGGCTGCTGCGCTTCGATCCCTGATTGTTCGCCGCCTGCGGCGCGGGCGGCAATGCAGAATTGGGCTGAATCCTCGACCATTCGGGAGTATGATTCGGCGTTGGAGTTGACCCGATAGCGGGTCACCACGAGGGTGGCTGTCAACAGGCATGGTCATACCTCGATTTAAAACACGGGAGAACTGCTCCCGGCCTGTTACCTCAGAGGAAATACGAGATGTCACTGAGTGTTGAAGAAAAAGCTGCAATCGTTGCCGAGTACAAGCGCGGCGAAGGTGATACCGGTTCTCCGGAAGTCCAGGTAGCTCTGTTGACTGCAAACATCAACAAGCTGCAAGGCCACTTCAAGGACAACAAGAAGGATCACCACTCCCGCCGTGGTCTGATTCGCATGGTTAACCAGCGCCGCAAGCTGCTGGACTACCTGAAATCGAAAGACCTGTCTCGTTACAGCGCTTTGATCAGCAGTCTGGGTCTGCGTCGCTAAGACCAGCCCCGTTTGGACATGGCCGGGTCCGATTCCCGGCCATGCCCAGAGTTTCCCCCAAAGGCAAAGAAGAGAGAGAAGACACCGTGAAACCGGTAATCAAGCAATTCAAGTTAGGCAACAGCACCGTCACCATGGAAACAGGCCGCATTGCTCGCCAGGCTTCCGGTGCCGTTCTGGTCAGTATCGATAACGCTGTCAGCGTCCTGGTCACCGTGGTGGCCGCCAAGCAGCCCGAAGCTGGCCGCGATTTCTTCCCTCTGTCCGTGCACTACATCGAGAAGACCTACGCCGCTGGCCGTATCCCCGGTGGTTTCTTCAAGCGTGAAGGGCGTCCCTCCGAGAAAGAAACCCTGACCTCCCGCCTGATCGATCGTCCGATCCGCCCGCTGTTCGCCGAAGGCTTCATGAACGAAGTGCAGGTTGTCTGCACCGTAGTGTCTACCGACAAGACAACTGACCCTGATATCGCTGCGCTGATCGGTACCTCCGCCGCGCTGGCGATCTCCGGCGTGCCGTTCGGCGGCCCGATCGGCGCTGCCCGCGTTGCGTTTGACGATCAGCGCGGCTACGTGCTGAATCCGAACTACGAAGAGCTGGCAACCTCGCGTCTGGACATGGTTGTTGCCGGTACCGAAGAAGCGGTACTGATGGTTGAGTCCGAAGCGCAAGAGCTGACCGAAGACCAGATGCTGGGCGCAGTCCTGTTTGCCCACATGGAATTCCAGGGCGCCATCGCCGCGATCAAGGAATTCACCGCCGAAGCTGGCAAGCCGGCTTGGGACTGGCAGGCACCTGCTGAAAACACTGCGCTGATCAACGCCATCAAGGGCGAGTTTGGTGCCGGTATCGCCGACGCTTACACCATCGTCAACAAGCAGGAGCGCTACACCCGTCTGGGTGAGCTGCGTGATCAGGCTGTGGCAGCCCTGTCCGGTGAGGAAGAAGGCAAGTTCTCTGCCGGTGAAGTCAAAGACGTATTCGGCGAAATCGAATACCGCACCGTGCGCGAGAGCATCGTTAATGGCAATCCGCGTATCGACGGTCGTGACACCAAGACTGTCCGTCCGTTGAACATCGAAGTTGGCGTGCTGGACCGCACTCACGGCTCCGCGCTGTTCACCCGTGGCGAGACTCAGGCGCTGGTTGTGACCACTCTGGGTACTGCCCGTGACTCTCAGCTGCTGGACATGCTGGAAGGCGAGCGCAAAGAGCCCTTCATGTTCCACTACAACTTCCCTCCCTACTCGGTAGGTGAGTGCGGTCGTATGGGCGGTACTGGCCGTCGCGAGATCGGTCACGGGCGTCTGGCCCGCCGTGGTGTCCAGGCTGTCATGCCTGACATGGAGCAGTTCCCGTACTCCATCCGCGTGGTGTCCGAGATCACTGAATCCAACGGCTCCAGCTCGATGGCTTCGGTCTGTGGTGCCTCTCTGGCGCTGATGGATGCCGGTGTGCCGATGAAGGCGCCGGTTGCCGGTATCGCCATGGGGCTGGTGAAAGAGGGCGATAAATTCGCCGTTCTGACCGATATCCTGGGTGACGAAGATCACCTGGGCGACATGGACTTCAAGGTTGCCGGTACCGAGAAAGGTGTTACTGCGCTGCAGATGGACATCAAGATCAACGGTATCACCGAAGAGATCATGGAAATCGCGCTGGGCCAGGCGCACGAAGCGCGTCTGCACATCCTCAAGCAGATGAATGACGTGCTGCCCGAGTCGCGCAAGGAAATTTCTTCCAATGCGCCGACCATGCTGAGCATGAAGATCGATCCGGAGAAAATCCGCGATGTGATCGGCAAGGGTGGCGCGACCATCCGTGGCATCTGCGACGAGACTGGCGCCTCCATCGATATCACCGACGACGGCATGGTCAAGATCTTCGCTGCCAGCAAAGACGCCGCCAACGCCGCCAAGGCGCGTGTTGACGCCATCACTGCTGAAGCCGAGATCGGCAAGGTCTACACCGGTAAGGTCGAGCGCATTGTTGATTTTGGCGCGTTCGTCAACATTCTGCCCGGCAAGGACGGTCTGGTTCACATCTCGCAAATCGCCAACGAGCGTATCGAGAAGGTAACCGACGTGCTGCAGGAAGGTCAGGAAGTGAAGGTGCTGGTGCTGGACGTGGACAACCGCGGCCGTATCAAGCTGTCCATGAAGGATGTGGAAGCGGCCGAGACCAGCGGCGTCTGATCGCCCCTGATCGCTCGTTGCAGTAAAAAAACCCGGCGCACGCCGGGTTTTTTTATGCTCGGTTTTCGTGAAAGGTAGCTCAGTCCGGAAATACCTGCTTCCAGTCCTGCTTCATGTTAACCACGGTCCAGCCATGCTCTGTCGCAGCGTCCAGCGCCTGGTCCAGGCGACCTATGCTGGAGTCCCGGTCATAAGCCCATTCGCGTTCGGCGTCGGTGTGGTGCACGATCAGGGCAAAGCGTGCGCCATCGCCGGCGGTCGTCCATTGCAGCATCTGCAGATCCCCGTCGGAGTTGCCGAACGCCGCGATCGGGCGCCGGCCGATATGTTGGCTGATACCGATGGGCTTGCCTTCCTTGTCGTCGTTGAACTCCATGGTGCCTTCGTGCACAACCCGCACAACACCGTCCTGCACGGCCAGCTGTTTGGCTGTGCGGCTGCCGACCACACGCTCTGGCGGAATGCCGTACACCGATTCGGTCCAGGGACGCATGAAGTCGACGCCGCCACCGGACACGATAAAGCTCTTGAAGTCGTTGTCCTGCAGGTAGTCGAGTAACTCCAGCATCGGCTGGTACACCATGCGGGTGAAGGGTTTGTCGGTGGTGGGGTGGCGAGCTGTCTGCATCCAGTCCCGCACGACTTGGTCGAAGGAGTCAGTATCCAATCCTGCCTGGCTGGCACGGATCAGTTGTACCGGGGCGTCGTGGCTTGAGCTGAACGCGCCAGCCAGATCTCCCTTGAGTACCGAGGCAAAGGGCTCCTGGCTTTCCCAGGTAGGGTTCTCGCCAGCCTGGGCGCGTACCCGGTCAGCGACAAACAGCAGTTGGGTGTAAATCGGTTGCTCTGCCCAGAGTGTACCGTCGTTGTCGAAGACGGCTATGCGGTCGCTGGGGGCTACATGCTCTGGCGAGGCTGGATCGGTGACCCGTTGAACGAAGGAAATAATGGCTTGGCGGCTGGCGCCGTCCTGCCAGGAAGAGAGTGGCGTGCTGGTGTCAGCTTGGCAGGTCAGGCTGATCAGCAGTGTGAATAGCAGGGCAAGTCCTTTCACGCTCGGATACTCCTATGCACGTTGGGCGTGCCCGCTTGCGCGGGCGTGTCCTTAGGAGTGTAGATGCCGTTTTAAGCGGTGTCCGGTTGCCCCGGGCAGTCGAGGTCAGCTCTGCGGGTCGTCTTCACGCTGGCCGTCGGCGCGAGCCTGCGCTTCAATTAGCCCCTGAAGGTAGTCGCCGGTGCTTTGGCTGGTGGAGCGATCGCTGGTGCTCAGGCGATGGCGGTCGTCATCTGCCTGTACGGCGGGGCTGGAGGCGAGAAACGACGCAATGATCAGGGCTGAAAGATTTTTCATGGCTGTATCTCCTGGTGGTGGTCGGCCCGGCTTGCGGTTTATAGTGAAATATTCTGAAACTGTTTCCGGTTGGGCGAAAAGACTGGTCGCATGTTTTCCGGAGACAGTCGGTATTAGGCCGTTGTGTTCACTATATGGGGGTGACAAACTGTCGCAGTAGCGCCTTTTTTGATGATGCAGTATTTCTTTTTTGGAAACAGATGAGAGGGCTGCGACGCGATGCGGCGGAGAGACGGGGCGGGAGTCGCTTGCCCTGCCTTGCGGGTGCAAGCAGGGCGAAGCTCAGACAGGTTCGGGTTATTGCCTGTGGGGCGTACTGAGGTCTTGTTGCAGCTTGCCATGCTGCTGTTCCAGCATGTCGCTGAAGCGCTTGCTGCCATCTTCGGCCTGGGCCAGTGGTGCGGTCAGCGCGCTCAGTGCGATCAGTAACGGGAGCAGGTATTTCATGAAGGTATCTCCGAGGTGGGTGGCGGTTGTCTGCCTGAAATCACTGTTTCCTTATTGGGCTATGGTTTGCAGGGTTTTCTGTCCGCCTGGTTGATCTGTATTTATATTAGTCCCCGTTTCATAAGGCTTGTAGCCATAATGTTGGTTATTCATTGTTTCTTTTTGGAAACTATTGGCGGATGCGATGCAGGATTTGAATGACCTTTTGTGTTTTGCCCGCGTGGTGCGTTACGGCGGGTTTGCGGCGGCTGAGCGCGCCACTGGTGAGCGCAAGTCGAAGCTGAGCAAGCGCGTCGCGCGGCTCGAGAGTGACTTCGGTGCGCGATTGATTGAACGTTCGACGCGCAGTTTTCGGGTGACCGACATCGGCCGCGAGCTATACCGCGAATGCGAAGTCATTCTGCAGCGGCTGGAGGCGTCGGAGGCGCTGGCGATGACCGCGCGAGATGAGGTGCGTGGTACGGTGCGGGTGGCCATGTCCGCCGGGATGCTGGAGTACCTGGGCCGCACGACGCTGGTGGACTTTATGGCGCGCTACCCGGAGGTTCGGCTGCAGCTGCGGCTGTCGAGCCAGCGGGTAGACCTGATCAATGAGCGCATTGACGTCGCCTTTCGGGTCGCGACCCGGTTTGATACCGATCAGTCGCTGGCGATGCGCTCGCTTGGCGTCGGTGCTCGTATTCTGGCTGCCAGCCCGGCGTTGCTGCAGCGCCTGGGGGGCGCGCCTGAGATGCTGGATGATCTGGCGCGATTTCCTACGCTGTCGGTAGGCGAGATGCTGGAGCGTGACCGCTGGGAGTTTGCCAATGATCACGGCGAGACCTGTGACCACCACCATGTGCCGCATTTCAGTAGCGGCGATCTGCAGTTGATTTGTGAGGCGGCAGTGGCCGGACGAGGCGTGGTGCTGTTGCCTGAGCATATCTGCGAGGCAGAAATACGTGCTGGCCGGCTGGTGCATATCCTGCCGCAATGGCATGCGCTGGAGGGGCAGATTCACATGGTATTCACTACCCCCCGAGGCATGCTGCCGCCGGTGCGAGCCTTCATTGATCACTGCGTCGAAACCCTGGCGCAACGCGGTGGACGCGGGAGTTGGACATGACCCAATGGTTGCATGAGATCACCCTGGAGAGCGAGCTCGCGGAGCTAAGGCCCTTGCGCCGTGAGGACGCTGAGGCGCTGGTGGCTGCGGCCAGCGATGGCCGGCTGTGGGAGTTGTGGTTTACCCAGGTGCCGGATGCGCAGGGTGTCGCAGAGTACATCGACTACGCCCTGAGCGAACAAGCCGCCGGCCGCGCGCTACCCTTTGTGGTTGTTGAGCGCGAGAGCGGTGAGGTCGTTGGAACCACGCGGCTGTGTAACGCCGATAGCGCCCATCGTCGGCTGGAGATTGGCTACACCTGGTACGCCGAGCGCTGTCAGCGCTCGGCGCTCAATACCCAATGCAAGCTGGCCCTGCTGCAGCATGCTTTTGATCAGTTGGAGTGCATCGCTGTCGAACTTCGTACCCATTGGCACAATCATCGCTCGCGTGCGGCGATCGCCCGCCTCGGTGCCAAGCAGGATGGGGTGCTACGCAATCACCGCGTCGAAGCCGACGGCGCGCGGCGCGACACCGTGGTGTTTTCCATTCTCGATAGCGAATGGCCGTCGGTGCGCAAGGCGCTGCTACACCGCCTGGCGCGTCACGCTGCGGGCTGATCGGCCTGTTCGGCGTCGGCGCGCTTGGCCAGCTTGTGCTGATCTTCGCTGACCCCGTTTTTCCAGTAGCTGGAAATATAGAGATCGCCGCGCGCTACGTTGCGTTCTTCACGCAGAAACTGCCGCAGCGCGCGCATGCTGCCGAATTCGCAGGCAGCCCAGACCTGAACCCGTCCTTCTGACCAGTCCAGTTGGCGAATGCGCTCGACCAGCGGGTGGTCGTCACTGCCGGGGTGCGGATTCACCAGCCAGATCAGTTGGATACCGGCGGGTAGCCGCAGTGGTTGGATATCGGCCTCGTCGAGTATTTCCAGTATGGCCACTCCGCGGGCCTCTTGCGGCAGGTTCTCCAGGTTGACGCTGATGGCGGGCAGCGCGGTCATGTCACCGGCGATGAGATACCAGTCAGGTCCCTCGTGCAACGCTTTGCGTGGGCCCGGGCCGCCGACCAGTATGCTGTCGCCAGGCTGGCAATCGCTGGCCCAGCGCGATGCAGGGCCGCCATCATCATGCAGGACAAAATCCACATCGATCTCGTGCTCGCGTTGCGCGCGCACCGTGTAGGTGCGCATCAACTGCGGTTGCTCGGCGGTGGCCGGGAAAATCAGCTTGATATAGGCCCCGGCCTGGTCATCCGGGAAGGCGTGCATGCCGTCGCCGCCGAGGGTCACGCGCAACATGTTGCGACTGACCGGCTGTTTGCCGATGACGTGCAGGGTGCGTGGTGTAGGTCTGGCCATGGTTCAGTCTCCAATCAGTTGTCTGGTGGCAGGTCGCCTTCCAGGTTCTGGGTCATATGCCAGGCAATGCGGATAAAGTGCTCGACCTCTTCTTGGGTCAGGTCACGGGTCATACGTGTCAGCGTCTGCTGCTCAAGCCCCTGAATGCGCTGCATCATCGCCTCGCCTGCGGACGTCGGATGCAGAATCTGGCTGCGTTTGTCGGCCGGGTTACACGCCTTGAGAATCAGACCGCTGTCGAGCAGGTCGTTCAGCACGCGGGTGATCTGCGCCTTGTCGCGGCGCATGCGCTGGGCAATGCGCTGGGCGGTGCAGCCTTCCATGTAGCAGACGGCCTTGAGTGCGCGAACATGGGTGCCGGGTAGAGGCAAGTCGGCTTGGCGAATGGTTTGCGCCATGTGGCCGCGGTAGGCGTGAGCGACTTGCTGCAGGGCATGGCTGAGGGAGGGGCGCTGCATTGGTGAGGGCTCTAATAAGTTGACAGTGTCAACCATAAGTTTTTTTGGTTGACACTGTCAATCAGTTTGCCCGCTGGCGCAGGTCAGGTAGGGGAATAGCTGCCCACCTCAGGCTCGAAGGCGACGCCGAAGCGGTTCCAGGCATTGATGGCGCAGATGGCCAGTGTCAGGTCGCTGAGTTCGCGATCATTGAATTGGGCATGCACCTGCTCGAACAGGGCCTCTGTCACTGTGCCAGGTTCCAGCCGGGTCAGCGCCTCGGTCCAGCACAAAGCGGCGCGCTCACGCGGATCAAAGAACGGGGTTTCGCGCCAGGCGCTGAGGGCGTAGAGGCGTTGCTCTGTTTCGCCGAGCGCGCGTGCGTCCTTGGTGTGCATGTCCAGGCAATAGGCGCACTGATTGAGTTGGGAGGCGCGGATCTTGACCAGTTCAAGCAAGCGTTTGGGCAATTTGTCGTCGCCCGTGGCTTCCTTGTTCAGGTAGCCTTCCAGGCCGATCATGGCGCGGGCTACGCCTGGTGCAGCGGTGAAGTAGTCGACTCGCATTGTGTCTCTCCAGCGGTTGAATGGGAGTCCAATCTATCCGTGTCCGCGCGGACGGTATTGTATATTTCCGACCTGCGCCGGGCGGCGCTTTGCTATTCTGCGGTGATGACCTCCCTTTCTCTTCAGCCGCCCGGCCCGCCCGCCTGGCAACGCAGTCTGCTGGGCTTCGGCTATCGGCAACTGCCGCCTGCTCCGGCACTGGCACCTTATGTGCAGCACTACTGGGAGCTGTCGTTGCCGGCCGCCCATGGTTCGGAGCACCGGGAGTTGTTGCACCCGGACGGTGGCTCCTCCCTGCTGTTCCAGCTGCAAGGACGTTTGAGCGTCGATGCGCAGCCGGCGCGGCAAGGGGTTATCTTCAACCCGGCGGCCGCGCAGTCCGGCGCATTGGCGTTGGAGCCGGGCGTGCAGGTGTTTGCAGCGCGCTTTCGCCCGGGCATGGGCGCCGCGTTCTGGCGTGCTGCCGCTAGTGAGTTTGCCGGCGAGCTGATGGGGCTCGAATGCGCTCAATACCTGCGTTTCGACTTGGCGGCAGTGACGGAGCAACTGCTGGCGGCGGGGGATATGTCCGAGCGCGTGCGCCTGCTGGAGGTGGCGCTGGGCAAGGCGTTGGCAACCAGTGGCGGGGTTGCCGATGCCCTGCCGAGGGCGCTGGAACTGCTGCGCGTGAGTCGGGGGATGCAGCCGCTGCCCGAGGTGTTGGCCCAGAGCGGGCTGGGCCAGCGTCAACTGGAGCGGCTGTGCAAGCGCTATCTCGGGCTGACCGCCAAACAGTACAGTCGCCTGCACCGGGTCGCTTACAGTCGTGAGCTGTTGAAGCAGTGTGAACCCGATCCGCTGGTCGAGATCGCGTATCTGGCGGGCTATGCCGATCAGGCGCACTTCAGTCATGATTTCAAAGCGGTAGTCGGTGTGCCTCCTGGCCAGTACCTGCGCCGCGCGCAGGCCCGCTATCACGATGCAGAGAGGGGCGATGCCAAGACTGTTTATCGGGCTTGAACTGCCTGCTGCGCAAGCTCAGGCTTTGCTGGCACTTGCTGAGCCGGGTCCGGGTCTGCGCTGGCAATCTGCGGCGCAGTTGCACCTGACCGTGCGCTTTATCGGCGAGTTGGGTGAGGAGCAGGCCAAGCACCTGGCCGCGGCGCTATCGGCGCTACAGGCACCCGCGTTCGAGCTGCAGATAGGTGGCGTGGGGTATTTTGGCTCCCCGCAAAGACCCCGCATTCTGTGGGCCGGCGTTGTGGCACCGGCGCCGTTGCAGGCACTGCGTGAGCAGGTTGACCCGCTGATTCTGCCCTGGTGCGCGGTGGATCCACAGCCGTTTGTCCCCCATGTCACGCTCGCCCGCTGTGGCTCGGAGTGCGCCTCGTTGCAGCCGTTTCTGTTGGCCCAGCGCGCCCTGCGACTGGCGCCCTGGCTGGTTTCAGCGGTGTGCCTGTTTACCAGCGAGGCGGGGCCGGGCGGCTCCCGTTACTCGGTGCTGGCGCGATATCCGTTGGAGATTTGATGAACCCGTTGATTCGCCGATTTGACCCGTCTGAAGAGTATTACTTTGAAGAGGGCTGCTATATCCACGAGTTATCCAATGACATGGACGACCCGCTGATGTCGGTTGCCCGGGCGCGCCTGCCGCTGGGTGGCCAGACGCGCTGGCATCGGCTGCACAAGGTCGTCGAGCGCTACCTGATTGAGGCGGGCGAGGGGCTGGTGGAGCTGGCTCGGCAGGCGCCGCAACGGGTCGCGGCGGGGGACGTGGTCGTGATCCCGGCCGGATGCGCGCAGCGTATTCGATGTATCGGGACGGAGCCGCTGGTGTTTCTGGCGATCTGCACGCCGCGCTTTGAGCCCGACTGCTACGAGGATCTGGAAACCTGATCAACCGAGGCAATCTCGGCAGCGGTCAGCGCGCGGTATTGCCCCGGTGCTAAAGCCGGGTCGAGCTGAATTGCGCCCATGCTTTCGCGGTGCAGTGACACCACCTGATTGCCGACGGCGTGGAACATGCGCTTGATCTGGTGATAGCGGCCTTCGTAGATGGTCAGCCGGCACGTGCATTCACCCAGTTGCTGCAGTTGCGCGGGTGAGGTGGTCAGCTGCTCGGTGGTCATATATATCCCGGCGGCAAAACGTTCGGCTGTCTCACTGCTGATCGGCCGCAGGGTGGTTACCTGGTAGGTCTTGGGTAGCTTGATCTTCGGCTCGGTCAGGCGCCGCGACCAGCTGCCGTCGTTGGTCAGCATCAGCAAACCGCTGGAGCCGCGGTCCAGGCGGCCGCCGATGTGCAGCTGCTCACGCAATTCGGGCGCAAACAGCTCAAGCACCGTGCGGTGCTGCAGATCCCTGGTCGCACTCAGAAAGCCGACAGGCTTGTGCAGCATGTAGAACAGCGCGGGTCGATCTTGCAGCAGTGCCCCGTCGAGACGGATGGCGACGAACTGATCGACGTCAAAGCGCGGATCGCAAACGCGCTCCCCGGCAACGGTTACCCGGCCGCTGGCGACCAGCAGGCGGGCTGCCTGCCGACTGTGGGGCGTGTGGTTGGCAATGAAGCGGTCGAGTTTCATGGCGGCGGAGTATACCGCGTCTGCGGTCAGTCCTTGTCGTGCGGGCGCTCCCATTCCGGTGGTCGCCACAGATGCTGCAATCTCTGGCCGAGGGGCCCCGGTTGGCGCATGTCGCGGGCAATGTCGCGATATTCGTGCAGCCAGTTCAGCAGCAGGCTATTGCTGTAGACCGGGCGGGTGATGCCATAGTCGATCGGTTGATCGGCGCGCTCGCTGGTAAAGGTGCCGAACAGTCGATCAAAGACAATAAAAACGCCGCCGTAGTTGGTGTCGATGTAGCCCGGATTGCGGGCGTGGTGAACCCGGTGGTGGTTTGGCGTATTGAACAGGTACTCGATCGCCGGGTGCAGCTTGCCGACCAGTGTGGTGTGGATGAAAAACTGATAGACCAGTGACAGCGCATAGCACACGCCAATCCATACCGGGTTGAAGCCCAGCAGCGACAGCGGCACATAGAACAGCCAGCCGCCGTTGAAGATGTTGGTGGCGTTCTGGCGCATGGCGGTCGAGAAGTTCATGCGCTCACTGGAGTGGTGGGTCACATGGGCGGCCCAGAACCAGCGCACCCGATGCGAGCTGCGATGCATCCAGTAGAAACACAGATCGGTCAGCACCCAGAGCGCCAGCGCGCTCGTCAGCGTCAGCGGGATGTCGAACAGCCGGTGTTGATAGGCCAGCGCATGCAGCGGAAACGCGATCAGCCCGGCAAACAGCAGCTCGGTGGTCTGATAGCCCGCGCCCAGCATGAAGTTGCGCAGCGACTCGCGGGTATCTACCAGGCGGTGGTCATGGCGGATCTTCAGATACTCCCAGATGAATACGCCGATGAACACGGGTGTCGCCAGCACGAAGATCAGCTGGCGCTCATCCAGCGCCAACCAGGCGGGCAGGCTGTCAGTCAATGTGTGCAATCCGCTGTCGGCAATCACGCGAGAGAACAGGTTGCTCAGGCTGTCCATGGTCTGCTCCGTTGTTGTTATGACGGCTATCCTGCCCCAGCTCTGGGGCTTGCCTATTGACAGTAGATGCCGCATTTTTGACCAAATACGCCAATTAGTGAGGATGCGATGGCTACTCCTGTACGGGTGACCGGTGCCTGGACCCAGTTGCTGAGTGACTGGCTGGACCAGCGTCAGCTGGTTGCGCCGGACTTGCGTTTGCGGCTGGACAGTCGCCGCCCGGATGAACCCGTGCCCATGCTGCTCTGGCAGCAAATGCTGGCCGAAGCCGTACAGCTGGTCCCGCAGGAGGTCGCCTCCGCGCTGCAGATCGGCGCCTGCGCGCAGCCACGACACGCCGGCCTGCTCGGGTATCTCAGCCTGGCGAGCGCGACGCTCGCCGAGGCGCTGCAGGCCTATCAGCGCTACGAGCAACTGCTCTACGGTGAGCAACTGGTCAGCGTGACGCTGGAGGATTCGCTGCTGGTCATGCGCTGGCCGGGGACGGCCTCCACCGGTCCGTTGGCCGACACGGTGGCGATTGCTGCGCTTTGGAGCATGTTGCAGCGCTTGCTGCCGCAGGCCCGCTTGCAGCAGGTGTGTTTTGCCTTTGCGGCGAACGCTGCGCAGCAGCAGGCTGCCGCCGCGCACTTCGGTTGTGCGGTCGCCTTCGCCCAGCGCTGCACCGCTGTGATGTTGCCGGCGGCGCTGCTGGCGTTGCCGTTGGCACACACCGATCTGGCCATGCGCGCCCTGCTGGAACAGCAGGCCAGGGCGCTGTTGCTGGCGTTGCCAGCGGCTGATGCGCTGGATCGCGCCCTGCAGCAGGCACTGGTGCGACGTCTGCCGGAGGGCGAGGTCAACCTGGTGCAGCTGGCCGCTGACCTGCACCTGTCGGTACGCAGCGTGCAACGACGCTTGCAGCGACGTGGACTAAGCTGGCGGCAGCTACTCGAGCGCACCCGCCAGCAGCTGGCGCAGACGTATCTGGCCGATAGCGGCCTGCAGCTGGGTGAAATTGCCCTGTTACTCGGTTACAGCGAGCAGAGCGCCTTCAATCGCGCCTGGCGACGCTGGTCTGGAACGACGCCACTGCAATGGCGGCGCCTGCATGGGAAGGCGCCCGCTTTGGGTATAGAGTAGGGGCGATCAGGTCATGCCTTGACTGATAGGGCTGTCGCGACGGGGAGGGAGTGAATGAATCGGGAGTTGCTGCGTGCATGTCGTGGCCTGTTGCTGACCCTGGCGGTGTTACTGCTGCTGGGCGCGGCGGCGATTGAGGTCGCCGTACGCGAGCTGGCGCGGATTGAGCGACAGGGCATAGAGCACGCGCTGGTGACCCGCGCTGCCGACGTGCGCAGCAGCCTGGAAACGCGGCTCAACCAGAGCATTTATCTGAGTCGAGGGCTGGTTTCCTATCTGCAGAGCCAGCATGGGCTGGACGACCCTCGGCGCATACGCTTGTGGATGGCCAGCATGCTGACGGGTACCAGCGATGTGCGCAACATCGGTGTGGCGCCGGACAACCGCATTGAGCTTATCTACCCGCTGCAGGGCAACGAGGCCGCGCTCGGCTTTGACTACACCAGCTCGCCACCGCAGTGGGCTGCGGTCGAGCGCATGATGGCGTCGGCACAGCCGGTGCTGGATGGTCCGTTGACGCTGCTGCAGGGTGGAAATGGCCTGATCTATCGTGAGCCCGTCTATATCAACCGGCGTTACTGGGGGCTGGTCAGTACCGTCATGGATGCAGACCGGCTGCTGGGCATGCTGGATAGCGAGCAACGCTGGCAGGATTTGCGTATCCGGCTGCTGCGCGTCCAGGCAGGGGGCGAGCCTCGGGTTATCTGGGGGACACCGCCGGTGCCTGAGCGACCCGCAGCGGTGCTGGACATTGAGTTGCCTGGCGTGGTCTGGCAGCTGCAGGTGCAATACCGCACGCCTCAGGCCGGCAGTGGTGCGCCTCGCGGCGTGCTCTACGGGGCGCTGCTGGTGGTGCTGTTGTTGATCGGTTACACCCGGAGTAACGCCATTCGCCAGCAGCGCGACCGCGACGCCGCGCGGGCCGAGAACGAGCGCCTGAAGAGCGAGTTTGTCTCGACGATAAGCCATGAGCTGCGCACACCGCTGACCAGCATTTTGGGGACCCTGGGCCTGCTGCGCGGGGGCGCCCTTGGGCCGCTGCCCGATCGCGGACAGCATCTGGTGGAGGTGGCGATGCGTAACGCTGAACACCTGCTCCGACTGATCAATGACCTGCTGGATATCGACAAGCTGGTCGCCGGTCAGATGCAGCTCAATGTGCAGCCGGAGAACCTCGACACGCTGCTGCATGCCGCCATGCAGGAAAACCAGGGCTACGCAGAGCAGCGTCAGGTGCGCTGGCGCTACCTCAACCCGCACCCGCAGGCACGCATCATGGCTGACCCGACCCGCTTCAAGCAGGTCATGGACAATTTGCTGTCCAACGCCGTCAAATTCTCTCCGCAGGGTGGTGACGTCGGTATCAGCGTGGTGGCCGACGAGCAGCAGGATCTCTGGTGTATCAGCGTCACCGATCAGGGCGAGGGTATCCCGCCTGCCTTTTACGATCGGGTCTTCGACCGTTTCACCCAGGCCGACGGCTCCAGCCGGCGGCGCAGCGGTGGTACCGGCCTGGGTCTGGCAATCACGCGGGGGTTGGTTGAGCAGATGGGCGGGCAGATTGGCTTTGTTTCCTCTGATCAGGGCACACGCTTTTTCGTCAACATGCCGCGTTTGGCAGAGTAGGAGCGGACAGGTGAAAGACAGACTATTGGCCAAACCCGAGGCGGAACTTGATTACCCCTTCGGTCCCGATGCCGCCGTGTTCAAGGTGCAGGGCAAGATGTTTGCCTTGCTGTATCAGCGCGGCGGCAGTGATTGCGTCAATCTCAAATGCGATCCACATGAGGCTGTTGGCTTGCGCGACCTGTTTGCCGCAGTAACGCCCGGCTATCACATGAACAAGCGACACTGGAATAGCGTACGGCTTGACGGTTCGGTGCCTGACGGCGAGTTGCAGAGGATGATCGACCAGTCTTACACCTTGGTAGTGAGGGGCCTGCCGGCCGCTATTCGGCGCGGCCTTGAGGCGCGCCATGGGCGTGCCCTGCTGTACGCCGAGCGATGAGTCGCTGCGCGCGCCCCGCAGTCAATGCGCCAGGGTGTTGCCAGCCAGCTTTACCTGGCTGCAGAGCCGCGTTTGCGTGGCGCGGGGTACCGCGCGTGTGGATCGAGGCGAGTCTGGCGGCATTGCTTTTTTTCAGGCCCAGGGGTTTCGTCTGATCGCCCCGTCAGATGGTGCAGCGTGATGGTGTCAGCCTGCTACGCTGTGACATGGACAAGGTGCTCATTGGCTGAGCGCTGGCGAACTGGCGCAGGGGAGGGCGTGGCATGCAAAGGGAACAGGCAAAGCAGGAATTGGCCGGCTGGTTATTGAAAGAGCTTGATGAACAGGCGCGGCGTGAGCGCATCGCCTTCTGGTTTTTTTGTGGATTCAGTGAGGCCGATCCCCAGCTCGCCGCGTTGCCGGCCGAGCTGCGCATGGCGGTGATGCGCGGTGTGGAGCCGGAGGACACCGCTGACCCGCGCCTGGACCCGCTGGTAACGGTTAGCCTGGTCGAAGACCTGTACGGGGTCACCAACGCCTACCTGGTGCAGGCGCTGAACCAGCGTGGTGTCGCGCTGGAGGAAATAGAAGGCAACCCCGAGCCGATGTTTGCCTGCCCGTGCTGCGGTTATTTCAGCCTGAGCAGCAGTGCCAGCTACGAGATCTGCTCGGTATGTTTCTGGGAAGACGACGGCGTGCGTGACGCCGACACGGTTAGCGGGCCCAACCAGCTGACCCTGGCGGCTGCGCGGCGGCATTTCGTGGAATTTGGCGCCTGCGACCTGACCTCCGTCGACCGGGTGGACAGGCAGGCGCGCGAGCGTTACCGTGCTCCTGAGGTCTCTGGAGACTGATTTCTGCCCGCAACACCGCCTGACGAAGGTAAGTCATGAACGCATCTGCACCCTGTCTGTCCGTCGTGTGCCACGTCCCTGCGTCGAGCCCCGTCGCGTGAGCGAAAGCCCGCTGCGTCGTTTGCTGCGCTCGCCGCGCCGAGTCTATCTGCTGGAGGCGGTGGTGTGCTTTGGTCCTCTGGTCGTGCTGCTTGGCTTGGGGTTGGTGCAGTTGCCCCTGGTCTTTGCCGCCGGTGAACCGCAGGCCTTCGCCTGGCTGTTTACCGGGCTGCTGGTCGGTGGCTTTTGTGGCCTCTGGGCGCTGACCAAGTTGCTGCTGATACTGACCCGGCCGCAGCGCCAGGGGGTGTCACCCAAAGCCGTTGTGCTGATGCTGCTGATCGGGCTGGGGTGTTTGCTCGGGTTCTTCTGGCGCTGGCAGCTGACCCCGTCGGCCGCGTTCATGCTGGTTTTTCTGCCGCTGGTGGGCAGTGCGCATTTTCTCTTTCTGGCGCGGCGCTATCTGACCGGTCGCCCGCCGGCTTGACAGACGGCCGCCGCTTCCGGTCGACTGCTGTCTCTCCTACCCTTTGCGAGTATACCCATGAGCCAGCTCCGTCCCCCTTGTCTGCTGTCGATTAACGCCGCTCAGGCGCAAAACCTGGAGGTGGGGGTGCGCACTGCGCGTACCGGTCATTTCAAGCAGCCTCTGGATGGCCCGGTGATGGTTGAGCAGGCTGGTGTGCCAGGTGACTTTATTGGTGACCTGAAGCATCACGGGGGCCCGGACCAGGCCATCTATCTTTACAGTCAGCAGGACATCGACTGGTGGAGTGCGCAGCTGCAGCGTCCGTTGGCCGCCGGCTTCTTTGGCGAAAACCTGACTCTGTCACACTGGTGGCCTGCCTTGCGCATTGGTGATCGGCTACGCATAGGCGAACTGCTGCTGGAAATTACTGCGCCGCGTATTCCCTGCTCCACGCTGGCCGCGCGGGTAGGTGACAGCCGCTTTGCCAAGGCCTTTGTACGGGCCGAGCGTTGTGGCGCCTACGCCCGTGTACTGACCTCGGGCGAGGTCAGGGCGGGCGATGAGGTCACCGTACTGGCCGGTGACGCGGTCTTTCCGACCATCAACGAGGTGTTCCGGTACTATCACAGCAAGGGGGCGAACCCGACCTTTCTGCGCCAGCTGCTGGCCTCGCCCCTGGCCGAGAAGATGCGCGCCGAGATGCAGGCCAAGCTGAGTAAGGCCGAGCAGCAGACCTCACCCTTGCCCGGTTTCTGAGTCCTCTGCCGGCGTCCAGCCCGGGTCTGGCGCAAAGCGCGGGCCCTGGCTTTGGCTGAGGTCCTGCAGGCGGGTAATCAGCGCCGCATGTCCGCAGCTGCGCGCGTAGCGCAGTGGGCCGCCGCGAAACGCCGGAAAGTGGCCAGACAGCGTCATGGCGGCGTCGAGCATTTCATCGTCGGCCACGATGCCCTGGCGACAGGCACGCACCGCGCTGTTGAGCAAGGCCAGCAGCATGCGGTCGCCTTCTTCGGCGGGCAGGCGTGGCTGCTTGCGTCCCGGTAGCGCCCAGCGCCCCGCCTGACTCGGGCGGATACGCTCACGACCCTGTTCCACCCAATTGCGCAGCAACGCTGGCGGCTCTATCGGTGGCGTGTCGCGTTCGCTATGCAGTTGCTCGAACAGCTGCAGGCTGTCGGCCAACCCCCAGTCATCGAGTAACGCCAACGGGCCCTTGTCGAAGCCAAAGTCCAGTGCCGCCTGGTCGATGGCGCTGGCCTCGTGGCCTTCTTCGAGCAGCAGCAGGGCTTCGAGCAGCATGGGCGCCAGCACCCGGCGCAGCAGCAGACCGGGTTGGCTGCTTACCGCAACCGGCAGGCAGCCCAGCTGGCCGAGTAATTGCCGTGCGTGCTGTTGGCTGATGGTGCGCCCGGTGCTATGGCTGGCCAGCTCTGCCAGCGCGCCGCGTTTTGCCGGCCCGGCGAAGCGCACACCCAGCAGGCGACCGGCGTCGCCGAGTGCGCTGCGTAACGGCTCCAGCGCATCGTGCAGGCTGAGCAGCAGGGCCTGTGGTCGCATCTGCGGCTCCAGCCGGGCCAGCGTGGCACGACGCGCCTGCAGATCACCGGTCTGGGCGTCGATCAGCACGTCAGCGAGGGCGGCGCCATGGTGCTGTGGGTCAAAAACAAGTCGGTCCAGGTTGGCCTGCAGGTCCTCTGTACCGGCCAGTTGGCGAATGCACTGCGTCATCGCCTGCTGGTCGCCGATGCTTACTCGCAGGCCGCGTTGCGCCGCGAGTGCCGCCAGCTCCACCCCCACCTGACTGGCGCCCAGCAGATGCAGATGGTTGGCGCGGCGACGAGGGTCGGGGGCGCCTTGGGCCTTCAGTCGCTGGCGCAGGAAGAACAGGTGAATCAGGTTGCCGCTGGTGCCGCTCGCCAGCAGGCGGGCGAAGGAATATATCTCGCGGTGCAGCATCAGGTCCGGTTTGCCGCCGTGTCTGCGCCAGAGGTCGATCAGCGCGCTGGGGGCGGGGTAATGCGCCGGGTCCACCAGCGCGTCGGCGCGGCGCTGCAGGCCAAGAGCGGCCAGTCGGCGCACCCAGTCGAGGCGGTAGGGGCGGGCGCGCAGATTGCGGCGCTGCAGGGTAAGGCGACCATTGACGGCGTCATCGATCAGCTTGGGCAGGGCATGTTCTGCTGCCACGCCGTCCAGCAGTCCGGCCTGCGCCGCCGCCTCGGCCTTCAGCGGCTTGCCGCTGAGCATCATGCGCATCGCCAGCAGTGGGTCGATCAGATCGGGCAGGCGTGCGGTGGCACCAAGGCCGGGGTGCAGGCCAACCAGTACTTCCGGCAGGCCCAGCCGGGCGTCCGGGGTGGCCAGGCGCATGTCGCAGCACAAGGCCAGCTCCAGACCTCCGCCGAGGGTCTCGCCATGCAGCACGGCCAACGTCGGGCAGGGCAGGTCGACCAGCTGCTGGGCCAGCAGATGCGCGTCGACCAGCTGGCGGACGGCGTCCGCTTCGTTGTCGACAGCAGCAAAGTCATGCAGGTCGGCGCCCAGACAGAAGCTGGTCGCCTTGGCCGAGCGCAAGACCAGTGCGCGGGGCATTTCGCGGCGCAGGCTGGCGAGCACGTCACCCAGCTCCTGCAGGGCGGCGCGGCCCAGCAGATTGGCCGATTGTCCTTGCTGGTCAAACAGCAACCAGGCGACATCGCTGTCGTCGCGGCGCAGACGCCAGTGCTGCCATGGCCCTTCGTTCGGCTGCTCGAGGTCTTGCTGGCAAAAGGGGCCGTTGCAGCGCTCGCGCTGCATCAGGTCGTCAAGCGCGTCCATCATGCCGGCGTCTCCTCTGCGCGGGTCAACAGCCAGGCCTGGGCCTGATCTGCAGCTTGTTGCTCACACACCAGCGCCCGGCCAAGGGCGTGACGATGCAAGGTGTCGGCCTGTTGCAGTAGCTGGCGGCAGCCGCCACTGACCGGCAGGGCGCCTAGCGCCAGACTGCCGCCCAGCGGGTTGAGGCTGGTCGGGTCCAGGCGGCCCATGGGGTGTTCCAGCGCCAGCTGGCGCTCGCAAAAGCGCGCATCCTGCCAGGCGGCCAGGTTGGCGAGCAGTGCCAGGGCTGGTGCGTCGGGTAATTCCCAGAGATCGATATCGTTCAGGCCAAGCTGCTCGGCTTGTAGCAGTCGGGTGCTGGCCAGTAGCGGAGCCAGGCTGGGATAGTCTGACGGCGCGCGCGCCAGTGCCTGCCTGCTGAGCCGGGCCAGTGGTTGTCGTTTTAGCTGTGCGCAACCGCTGGCAGATGCCAGCAGCAGGGCGCAGGCGCCACTGTCGGGGGTATGCTGGTCGGTGTCGTATGCCTCGCCGTGGCGATCAAACAGGGTAATGCGGTAGGGGCTGAACAGGCCGCTCTGCTCTGCCTCGCTGCTGCGCTGGCGGCAGGCTTGCTCGTAGGCCTCGGCGTCCTCCTCGTCCACCTCGAACAGCGCCGCCAGGCGCTTGGCTGATTCGCTCATGGCGGTCGAGTCAGGCTGGGTAGCTGCGTCGCTGGCGATCACCAGCAGCAGATCGGCGTCGCCGCTGCGGATCTGCTGGCTGGCGCGGGTGATCGCATCCAGCCCCTGCGAACACTGCTGCAGCGGGGTGAGTGAACCGAGCTGCAGACGCTGGCGTACCTGGTCTGCTGCCTGGCTGGCGCCAGTGGCCAGCACCACGCCGTCCAGTGCGCCGGCAGCCAAGCCGCTGCGCAGCAGCAGGGCATGGGCGCTTTGCACTGCCAGGTCCAGTGCGCTGAAGCCGGCGCGCGCTCGGCTGGCGCTGTTCAGGCCGGGCGTACGGGTGCCCTCCAGCAGGTAGGTGCCGGTCGGCAGAGTGACGGATGGGCTGTTCTGGCTGTCCATGCAGGGCTCGCAAGATTGAAGTGGCACGGGTAAGCACCTGCGACAGGTGCTGCGCAGGCTATGACCGGTTTGCGGGCGGTCAGTTCAACAGTGTAGGGGGCAGTGCGGGGGCTTGCGAGCAAGCAATGCAATGGCGCCGGGCGGCGCCATTGCAGGTGGGGAGGTCAGTCGCGAGCCAGCGCCAGAGCGACGCCCTGGCCGCCGCCGATGCACAGGGTCGCCAGACCCTTCTTGGCATCACGACGCAGCATTTCGTGCAGTAAGGTGACCAGTACGCGGCAGCCGGAAGCGCCAATCGGGTGGCCAAGGGCAATGGCGCCGCCGTTGACGTTGACCTTGTCGGCGTCCCACTGCAGCTCCTTGCCGACCGCCAGTGCTTGCGCGGCAAAGGCCTCGTTGGCTTCGATCAGGTCCAGGTCGGCGACCTGCCAGCCGGCTTTGGCCAGACAGCGTTGGGTGGCGGAGACCGGGCCAATCCCCATGATCGCCGGGTCAACGCCAGCATTGGCGTAGGAGGCGACGCGGGCCAGCACCGGCAGGCCCAGTTCGGCGGCCTTGCTGGCGCTCATCATCAGCACGGCAGCGGCGCCATCGTTCAGGCTGGAGGCGTTGCCGGCGGTGACGCTGCCGTCTTTCTTGAACGCGGGCTTGAGGCTTCCCAGGCTCTCGGCGGTGGTGCCTGCACGGGGCTGCTCATCCTGAGTGATCAGCAGGGCGTCGCCCTTGCGCTGGGGAATGCTGACCGGGGTGATTTCCTGATCGAATACGCCAGTCTCGCGTGCGGTCACTGCTTTCTGCTGGGAGGCCGCGGCAAAGGCGTCCTGTTCCTCGCGGGTGATGCCGTACTTTTCGACCAGGTTTTCGGCGGTAATGCCCATGTGATAGTTGTTGAAGGCATCCCACAGGCCGTCCTGAATCATGGTGTCGATCATCTGGCCGTGGCCCATGCGCTGGCCGGTGCGGGAAGTGGGGATGATGTGGGGCGACAGGCTCATCGATTCCTGACCACCGGCAATCATGATCTCGGCGTCGCCGCAGCGGATCGCCTGGGCAGCAAGGTGCAACGCCTTGAGGCCGGAGCCGCAGACCTTGTTCAGTGTCAGTGCAGGAACGCTGTGCGGCAGGCCAGCATGGATGGCAGCCTGACGGGCTGGGTTCTGGCCACAGCCAGCGGTGAGTACCTGGCCGAAGATGACCTCGTCAACCGACGCCGGGTCAATTTCGGTCTCGTCCAGCAAGCGGCGGATAACGGTCGCACCCAATTCGTGGGCGGGCACTTTGGCAAACTGGCCCCCGAAACTGCCGATGGCGGTACGGGTGGCGGCAACAATCACGACCTCTTGCATGAACAGACTCCTCTACACAGGCACTATTTTTCGAGTGCACAAGCATAGAGGGGTGGTCTGGTCAGAACAAGCTGTCTCGACACTGGTACAGCCGGGCGGCTGCACCAGTGCCTGATCTCAGGCGTGAGCGATGCGGTTGTTGATCAAATCCTGCACAACACTGGGGTCGGCCAGGGTCGAGGTATCGCCCAGGCTATCCAGCTCATTGCAGGCAATCTTGCGCAGGATGCGGCGCATGATCTTGCCCGAGCGGGTTTTTGGCAGGCCCGGCGCCCATTGCATGAACTCGGGACGGGCAAAGGCGCCGACCTGATCGGCAACAAAGGCCTTCAGCTCCTTGACCAGCTCCTCGCTCGGCTCGACACCATTCATCGGGGTGACGTAGACATAGATGCACTGGCCCTTGATGTCATGCGGGCAGCCCACCACGGCGGCTTCGGCAACGGCGTCGTGCAGTACCAGCGCGCTCTCCACCTCGGCGGTGCCGATACGGTGGCCGGAGACGTTGAGTACGTCGTCGACGCGACCGGTGATCCAGTAGAAGCCGTCCTCGTCACGGCGTGCGCCGTCACCGGTGAAATACACGTCCTTGTAGGTGCTGAAATAGGTGTCGACCAGGCGCTGGTGGTCGCCGTACACAGTGCGGATCTGACTGGGCCAGGAGCGCTTGATGACCAGGTTGCCACTGGTCGGCCCCTGCAGTTCGTTGCCTTCGGGGTCGTACAGTGCTGGCTCCACACCAAAGAACGGACGGGTGGCCGAGCCGGGCTTGAGGGTGGTGCTGCCCGGCAGCGGGGTGATCATGGCGGCGCCGGTTTCGGTTTGCCACCAGGTGTCGACGATCGGGCAGCGTTGTTCGCCGACCACGTGGTAGTACCACTCCCAGGCTTCCGGGTTGATCGGCTCGCCAACAGTGCCGAGCAGACGCAGGCTGGCGCGTGAGGAAGACTTGACCGGCTCGTCACCCTTGGCCATCAGTGCGCGCAGGGCGGTAGGGGCGGTGTAGAAGATGTTGACCTGGTGCTTGTCGATAACCTGCCAGCAGCGCGAGGCGTCCGGATAGGTCGGCACGCCCTCGAACAGCAGCGTGGTGGCGCGATTGCACAGCGGGCCGTAGACGATATAGGAGTGGCCGGTGATCCAGCCCACGTCGGCGGTACACCAGTAGACTTCGCCGGGCACGTAATCGAATACGTAGTAGTGGGTCATCGCGGCCATCAGCAGGTAGCCGCCGGTGGTGTGCAGCACACCCTTGGGTTTGCCGGTGGAGCCGGACGTGTAGAGGATGAACAGCGGGTCTTCGCTGTCCATCGGCTCGGGCGCGCAGTCGGCACTGACGTTGGCGGTGGCCTCGTCGTACCAGACGTCACGGCCTTCGGTCCAGGCGACATCGGCACCGGTGCGCTTGACGGTAATCACGGTGTGGACGTTGGGGCATTCCTGCAGCGCTTTCTCGACGTTGACCTTCAGCGGTACGCGCTTGCCGCCGCGTACGCTTTCATCGGCGGTGATCACGGCCTGGCAGTCGGCATCCAGAATGCGGTCACGCACGGCATCCGGCGAGAAGCCACCGAACACCACCGAGTGAACCGCGCCGATGCGCGCGCACGCCAGCATGGCGTAGGCTGCCTCGGGAATCATCGGCATGTACAGACACACCCGATCGCCCTTCTTGACGCCGCGTGCCTTGAGCACGTTGGCCAGGCGGCATACCTTGTCGTGCAGCTGCTTGTAGCTGATGCGCTGGGCATCGCTCGGGTCGTCGCCTTCCCAGATGATGGCGATCTCATCGCCGTGCTCGGCCAGGTGACGGTCGATACAGTTGACGCTGACGTTGAGCTTGCCGTCGATGAACCAGGCGGCCTGGCCCTTGCTCAGATCACTCTCGTGAACTTTGCTCCAGCGCTTGTCCCAGGTCAGAAAGCGTTCGGCCTGCTCGGCCCAGAACTGATCGGGCTGTTCAAGTGACTGCTTGTACATGCGCTGGTAGCCGGCGTCATCCAGGTGCGTATGCGCGCGGGCAGCGTCCGATACCTTGTGGTTTTCAATCTTGTACATGGGAATTCCCCTCTTGTTATTGAATCAGGCAGTCTCTTGTCAGCCGGCCCTGCGGGGGTATCCGGTACTGCAGTAGAGAATCTGGAGCGACGAAACCGCGTGGGGTTGGTCGGTCAGTTTAGGCTAATTAGCGTCGGCCATCAGAGGGGGGCAAGACAACCCTTCTTTGGTATGAGAGGGTAGCGTCTTATTGGTGGGCAGGTAGACTGCACTCGGCGTCGTGATTTCTCGACAACGCCAGACATGCCTTTGAAATCACGCGGTGATTGCGGCCCAGCCGAATGCGGCCCAGCCCGAACGCCAGAAGGCGTGCGGAATGAATCGGTGCTTGCCACGCTCGCGCAGCAGAGAGGGGCAGCCGCTCAGGTGCGGCTGAATTCCAGATTGTCGATCAGGCGGGTGGTGCCCAGATACGCTGCTGCCAGCACCACCATATCGGTGCTGTCATCGCTCGCCGGCGCGAGGTTCTCGGCGTTACGCAGATCCAGATAGTCGGGTCGCAAGCCGGCTTCGCTGAGGCGCAGGCTGGCTTCGTTGATGATCTGGGCGTAGTCCGTGCGACCGCTCTGCACGGCGCTGGCGATCTGTTGCAGGGTTTGCTGCAGCACAGGTGCAATGGCCCGCTGCTCGGCACTCAGGTAGCCGTTGCGCGAGGACAGCGCCAGGCCGTCTTCGGCGCGCACGGTGGGGTGGCCCATGATCTGTACCGGCAGGCTCAGGTCCTGGGCCATCTTGCGGATCACTGCCAGCTGCTGGTAGTCCTTCTGGCCGAAGACGGCGACGTCTGGCCCGACTATGTTGAGCAGCTTGCTGACCACGGTGGCCACACCTTCAAAATGCCCCGGGCGGCTGGCCCCACACAGGCCCTCGGAGACCACGGGCACGCTGATGCGTGTGTGGCCGTCCATGCCATCGGGGTACATTTCGTTGGCGTTGGGGGCGAATACCAGGTGAGCACCTACCTCCAGCAGTTTTTTCTGGTCTTCTGCCAGAGTGCGCGGGTAGCTGTCCAGATCTTCGCCCGGGCCGAATTGCATCGGGTTGACGAAGATGCTCACCACCACGTAATCGGTGCGTTGCAGGGCCTTTTCTACCAGGGCAACGTGACCGGCGTGCAGGTTGCCCATGGTGGGCACCAGACCAATGCGCTTGCCTTCCTGGCGGGCACGACCAACCGCAGCGCGCACTTGCGCGATGGTATGCAGGGTGTTCATGGGTTCAGAACTCGTGTTCGGCTGCTGGGAATTCGACGTTCTTGACCGCCGCGACGTAGGCGCGAATTGCCGCCGGGATATCGGGCTGGCCGGACATGAAGTTTTTCACGAAGCGCGGCACACGTCCACTCAGAGACAGGCCCAGCATGTCGTGGACCACCAGCACCTGACCGTCGGTACCACTGCCGGCGCCAATGCCGATGACCGGCACCTTGACGGCCTGGGTGATGGCGTTGGCCAGCGCCGGGGGCACGCACTCAAGCAGCAGCATGGCCGCGCCGGCGGCTTCCAGCGCCTTGGCGTCTTCGATCATCGCGCGGGCCTGAGCCTCGTCGCGGCCTTGTACCTTGAAGCCGCCCAGCACGTTCACGGTTTGCGGCGTCAGCCCCATGTGGGCACAGACCGGGATGCCGTTGCGGCTCAGCACCTCAATGCTGTCAGCCAGCCAGCGACCGCCTTCCAGCTTGACCATGTGCGCGCCGGCCTGCATCAGCGTGGTGCTGTTGCTCAGTGCCTGTTCCAGGGTGGCATAGGCCATGAACGGCAGATCGGCCATGATCAGCGCGCCCTTGTTGCCGCGTTTGACCGCCGCGGTGTGGTACGCCATGTCATCGACGCTGACGGGCAAGGTGCTGTCGTGACCCTGCAGAACCATACCCAGGGAGTCGCCGATCAGCATCACCTCGACACCGGCTTCGCTTTCAACATGGGCGAAGGTCGCGTCGTAGGCCGTCAGACAAACGATCTTTTCGCCGCTTTGCTTGAGCTTGTTCAGTGTGGTCAGAGTAACGTCAGGCATGGCTGTTTCCAGTGTGTGGCCTTTGCTGTGCGCAACTGCAGGGCAGCGGCGCCGTTGAGTCCGGACTCCCGCGCAGGGTCACTGCTGCGAGAGTATAGCCTTGGTAAGGCGGCTGTCCGTCAGAGCCGGGGTAGAGCCCTGCCGGAATCGGCATCCTACGTGTCAGTCATGGGGTGTCAAGTCTGATCGCGCATCAGGCTGTTGTATAAAAAAGGGCAATGTCTGCAGATCACCACGCGGGCAGTTCTGCAGCAGGGTGTCGAGGTGTGTGCCGTCGGGCATCTGCAGTGCGGGCGCTATCTCGGCCAGCGGGTACAGCACGAAGGCGCGGGCATGCATGTGGTAGTGCGGTACCTGCAGCCGTGCGGTGCGGATCACCTCGTCGCCGTACAGCAGGATGTCCAGATCCAGCGTACGCGGCCCCCAGCGTTCGGCTTTACGCACGCGGCCGTGTTCCTGCTCGATTGCTTGCAGGTGGTCCAGCAGCGCCTCTGCGGCCAGTTCTGTCTGCAGGCAGATCACGGCATTGACGTAGGAAGGCTGGTCCTGCGGCCCCATGGGGGCGCTGCGATAGAGCGACGAGCAGGCCAGCAGGCGGCTGCCCGGCAGGGCGGCCATGGCCTGGCAGGCGGCGCGCACCTGTGCAAGGGAGTCGCCCTGGTTGCTGCCCAGCGCGATATAGACCTGAGGCATCAGTCGGTCGACTGTGGCTTGCGAGGTTTGCGGCGCGAGCGTGAACGGCCGCGCTTGGCGCCGCTCTTGGGCGCGTCACCCAGCTCGCGGATCATCTGGCGGCGCTGATCTGCGCTGGCATCCTGGTAGAGCGTCCACCATTGGCCGAGGCCGTCGGTCTGCTCGCCGGCTTCTTCACGCAGCAACAGAAAGTCGTACGCCGCGCGAAAGCGTGGGTGCTCCAGCAACTGGTCGGCGCGGCGTCCACTGCGTCGCTCCAGGCGCGGTTGCATGTCCCAGATTTCGCGCATGGGAATACTGAAGCGCTTGGGGATGGCGGTGTGCAGGCACTGCTCGGCGAGCAGCTCGTGCGCCGCTTGCTGGTAGGCCGGAATCGGTGGAATGCCTTGCTCTTCCAGAGCGGCGACGCGTGCGGGCAGGGCTGGCCAGAGGAACGCCGCAAACAGGAAGGCGGGGGTCACCGGCTTGTCCTGGGCGATGCGCGCGTCGGTGTTGTCCAGTGCCTTGCGTACCAGGCGCAAGGTGTATTCCGGGTTCTCCAGAATCGCCTCATCGGTGTCCGGGAACAGCGGTGCGATCAGGTCGTACTGATAGAGCAGGTCAAAGGTGGCCTTGCCCTGGCCGCTCATCAGCAGCTTGAGGGACTCGTCGAACAGGCGGGCTGCGGGAATGTCGTGCAGCAGCGGCGCCAGCGTCTCGATCGGGGCGGCGGTGTGCGGTTCGATCTCGAAGTCCAGTTTGGCGGCGAAGCGGATGGCCCGCAGCATGCGTACCGGATCTTCCTGGTAACGCTGTTCGGGGTGACCGATAAGGCGGATCAGACGGTTACGAATGTCGTGTATGCCGTGGGCAAAGTCATGGATCTGCCCGGTAGTGACGTCGAAGTAGAGGGCATTGATGGTGAAGTCGCGGCGTTGGGCATCCTGCTCGAAGGTGCCGTAGACATTGTCACGCAGCAGCCGGCCGGACTCACTCTGGCGGGACTGCTCCTCCGAAGCCTGTGCTTCGTGGTTGGCGCGGAAGGTCGCCACCTCAATGATCTCGCGACCAAAGTGCACGTGGACCAGCTTGAACCGGCGGCCGATCAGGCGCGCATTGCGGAAGGTGGCGCGCACCTGCTCTGGCGTGGCGCTGGTGGCGACGTCGAAATCCTTGGGTGTGATGTCCAGCAGCAGGTCACGTACACAGCCGCCAACCAGAAAGGCATCAAAGCCCGCCTGTTGCAGTTTTTCCACTACGCTCACCGCGTGTCGACTCAGGCGCTCTCGCCGCACCTGGTGCTGGCTGGCGGGAATGACGGACGGGGTGGTGCGTCGGCGCTGGGGTAGGCCGAAGGGAGAGGGCATTTTCTGCAACAGCTTTCGAATCATAGATGGCAGTGTTTCCGGCGGCCGTGCGGAGATGCGGCAGGGTTGTCAGCATGCATCGTTACGGCAGCGCAAGGTGAGTGGGCAGGGTTGGCGGTATGCCTCGCCTGGCACGCAGGTGGCGACAGGCCACGGTTGCCGAGCATTCTAGCTTGATTTGTGAGCAAAGGTAAGGAAAGGGGGGATGTTGCAGGAGAAGGAAAGCTCAAGGGGAGTAGGACACTCCCCCTAATGGTTTTTTATTATTGTTGTTATGAGAGCTATTCTTTTTTTGTTCAAAGCGGCAAATGCCGCTTTTCGACTGACCCATCTCGGGTTGTCAAAACCAAACGGATTGCTTTGGAAGCGTAGGTTCAGCTCGGCCTGCGTATGGCTTTGAATGGCGGGTTGCTTGGGCAACTTTTATTCTTCTTCATCCAACTGAGCATCCTGCTCACGATCTGACTGCTATTCTCCAAAAAAATCAGTTTGCTGCGTCTCTCACGTCTTGTTTTTATTGTGTGTGGAGTCGAATGTTATTTTTGTTATGTGTTTTGGTTTTTATTGTTGTTGTGCCAGATATAAAGCATTCCGCGTGCCAACTTTTTAAATTCCTTTAAAATCAGTAGCTTGGCTTTTTTGCTTATTTTCTTACCCCTGTGTTACCCCAAGGTGTTACCTCCAATTGGACTAAAGTGTTACCGCGGGGTGGGGGTGCGGTAACAGTTTTGCGGGAACTTTCCCGGTAACAGGTAACACATGACGGCGTCGGAGGCGGTACAGCGGTCGAGCAGAGGCGGCGATTCCCGCCTGAGCCTCTGCTGCGAGGGGAAGGATCAGGTGCTGGCGGTTTTCTTGCGCGGGATGCCCAGGCGCTGACGGCGCTCCCACAAGCACTTGCGGCTGATGCCAAGCTTGTGGGCGAGCTGGGTCTCGGTCATGTGGTCCTGATGCTCAAGCACGAAGTGCTGGAAGTAGTCCTCCAGCGACAAGTCCTCTGCAGGCTCCTGGCCGGCGGTCACCTCATGCTGCATGGTCTGCAACGCGTTGGCGGCCTCTGACGCGCGTTCAATCTCTGCATCCAGCTCGATACCCAGCAGGTCGGCGGTGATTTCTTCGTGGTCACAGAGAATGGCTGAGCGCTCGATGGCGTTTTCCAGTTCACGCACGTTGCCGGGCCAGCTGTAGGCCAGGATGGCCTGCTCGGCGTCCTTGCTGAAGTGCAGGCCTTCCATGTTCATGTTGTCGGCGGCGCGTTGCAGCAGGGCCTCGGCGATCAGCATCACGTCGCGGCCGCGTTCGCGCAGCGGCGGCAGGCGCAGCTCAATCACGTTCAAGCGGTAGTAAAGGTCCTCGCGGAACAGGCCCTGACGCGCCATGGTCTTGAGGTCGCGGTGGGTGGCTGCGACCAGGCGCACATCGACCTTCTGCGATTGCACCGAGCCGACCCGGCGGATCTCCCCCTCCTGCAGTACGCGCAGCAGGCGGGCCTGCGCTTCGAGCGGCAGTTCGCCAATCTCGTCGAGGAACAGGGTACCGCCGTCGGCGGCTTCAACCAGCCCTGTGCGGTTGCTGGTGGCGCCGGTAAAGGAGCCCTTTTCGTGACCGAACAGCTCGGACTCGATCAGGGTTTCCGGAATAGCTGCGCAGTTGACCGAGATCAGCGGTGCCTTGGCGCGCTGGGATTGCTCGTGCATGGCCCGGGCGACCAGCTCCTTGCCGGTGCCGGATTCGCCTTGAATCAGCACCGTGGAGTCGGTGGGGGCGACCTTGCGAATGCGTTTGAACAGCGTGAGCATGGTGTCGCAGCCGCCGATGATGCCCATCTGCTTGCGAATCTCTTCGTCCGGGACTGGCTGCGGCGTCTGCTTGCCTGCGGGTTGTTCGGGCGCGGCCGCTTGCTGCTTGCGTGCGCTGCCGCTGGCAATGATGCGTTGCACGGTTTCGACCATCTCGTCATGGTCGAAGGGCTTGGCAATATAGTCGACAGCGCCGAGCTTCATCGAGTCGACGGCCGAGCGCAGGCTGGCGTAGCTGGTCATGATCAGCACCGGCGTGTTGGCGGCGCGGCGAATCAGTTCGGTGCCGGGCTCGCCTGGCAGGCGCAGGTCGCTGATGATGAGGTCAAAGTTGTCGAGGTTGTGGCGTTCGCAGGCCTCGCTGACCGATCCGGCTTCCGCTACCTGGTAGTGGTGGCGCTCCAGCAGCCGCTTGAGTGCCGTGCGGATGATGGCTTCGTCTTCAACAACCAGAATATCTGACATAGTTACCTCGTGCGTGACGGCGCCTTGATACAGCTCAGGCAGGGGCGCCGTTAGCGCTCATACTGTAGCGCGGCAATGTAATGGTGAAGCGGGTGCCGCGCTGGTTTGTCTGGTCGACCGGGCTGTCGATGGTAATCTGCCCATAATGCTCTTCGATGATGGAGTAGACCAGTGCCAATCCGAGCCCGGTCCCTGTCCCTGGTTCCTTGGTGGTGAAGAAGGGCTCGAACAGGCGATCCTTGATGTCCTTGTCGATGCCGCTGCCCTGATCTTCCACTTGCAGCAGCACCTGATGCTCGTTTTCCTGACTGGCGATGGTGATGCTGTCGCCGCTCTGGCTCGCGTCCCGCGCGTTGCCGAGCAGGTTGATCAGCACTTGTACCAAGCGTTGCGCGTCGCCGGCTACCACGTGCTCAGGTCGGCAAAGGTTAACATACTTGACCTCCGGCCCCTTGCGGTTGAGCGACAGCAGGTGGATGGCCTCGTTGGTGCAGGCGGCCAGGTCGACCGGCTCGTTGGGGTTGTGATGGCGGCTGCCAACGTGGGCGAAGTTGACCAGCGACTGCACGATACGCGAGACCCGGCGGGTCTGTTCCAGAATCTGTTCGCTGGCTTCGCGCGCTTCCGGTTGCTCGGATTCCTCCCGCAGGTTCTGCGCCAGGCAGGCAATGCCGGTAATCGGGTTGCCGATTTCATGGGCCACACCGGCGGCCAAGCGACCGATTGAGGCCAGCCGCTCGGAGTGCATCAGCTCTTCTTCCAGCATCTGCGTGTCGGTTTGATCTTCGATCAGCAGCACCAGGCCGCTGCCGCCGACGTAGCCCGGCTCGTCGATGGCTGCCTTGTGCAGGCTGAGCCATTGGGTATGGCCGTTGATGCTGAGCTTCTGTTTGTGCAGGTGGGCCGACTGGTCCTCGACAAAGCGCTCGAGCAGCTCGCGCCAGGGTTCGGGCAGGCTGTGCAGGCGTGAGCCCACCACCGTGTCCGCCTGGATGCCGGTCAGTACCTGCATGGCGCGGTTCCACATGAGAATCTCGCTGTCCTGACCCAGTGAGCAGACGCCCATCGGCAAGTCCTGCAGGGTCTGGCGGTGATAGCGGCGCAGAGCGTCCAGCTCGGCGGCCAGACCGGTCAGGCGGCTGTGATAATCCTCCAGCCGGTTCTCGATAAAGTGAATGTCCTCGGTCATGTAGCCGTCGCGTCCCATCTTGAACGGCAGAAAGGTCTCGATGATGTCCTGTGCGACCGAGGGGCCCATCAGACCGGACAGGTTGGCCTCCAGACGGTCGCGCAGACGGCGCAGGGCGTAGGGGCGGCGCTCGTCAAAGGGGAGTTTGAGATCGCGCAGGGCCTGTTCGACTTCGTACTGTGCGGTCTTGTTACCCAGCGGCTTGGCCAGTTGCTGGGCAAACTCCTGCGGCGAGGACGCCATCAGCTGCATGCGCTGCGGACGGCTGACGTTGTCCACCGAGCAGGCTTCGGCGGCGCTTTGCTCTTCGCTGGAGCGCTGGGTGAACAGCGAGACCACCGCCAGCACCAGCACGTTGGCAGCCAGTGAACTGATGGCGGCCAGATGCCAGGTGTCGGCGTTGAAGGCCAGGGTCAGGCCGAACAGCTGCAGGCCCGGCAGTTCGGTCACCAGCGGCAGCAGCAGGGTAATACTCCAGACCAGCATGCCGGCCATCACCCCGCCGATAAAGCCGCGGCGATTGGCCTGCGGCCAGTAGAGCACCGACAGGGTGCCAGGCAAAAACTGCACCGTGGCAACGAAGGAGGCGATGCCCAGGTTGGCCAGATCCTGTTCGGCGCCGAGCAGGCGGTAAAAGCCGTAGCCTGCCATGATGATGGCGGCAATCAGGGTGCGTCTGGTCCACAGCAGCCAACGATAGATATTGTTGTCGGCGCTGGGCTGGTACAGCGGCAGTACCACGTGGTTGAGTACCATGCCCGAGAGCGCCAGCGTGGTGACAATGATCAGGCCGCTGGCCGCCGACAGGCCGCCAACAAAGGCCAGCAAGGACAGCCATTCCGACCCGGCCGCCACCCCCAGACCAAGGGAGAAATACTCCGGATTAGTGCGCACACCCAGGTGCAGGCCGGCCCAGAGAATCGGCGGTACAGCCAGGCTCATCAGCAGCAGGAACAGCGGCAGTCCCCAGCTGGCGGTACCCAGGGCGCGGGGGTTGAGGTTTTCGGTAAAAGCCATGTGATACATGTGTGGCATCACAAAGGCGGCGGAAAAGAACACCAGCAGCAGGGTTCGCCAGGGACCTTCCTGCAGCGGCGTGTGCAGCGTGATCAGGGCCTCCTGATTGCTGTTCAGCCACAGCTGCAGGCCCTGCGGTCCGTCAAAGACCACGTACAACGCATACAGGCCGATGGCGGCAATGGCGACCAGTTTGACCACCGACTCGAAGGCAATCGCCATGACCAGGCCTTCGTGCTTTTCCCGCGCCGAGATGTGCCGCGCGCCGAACAGGATGGCAAACAGAATGATCAAGACGCAGAAGCCCAGCGCGACGGTGCCTTGTCCGGGCTCGGCGGTCAGAATCTGCACCGAGTCGGCCACCGCCTGTATCTGCAATGCGAGCAGCGGCAGTACGCCGATCAGCATGAACAGGGTGGTCAGGGTGCCGGCCCAGGTGCTGCGAAAACGAAAGGCAAACAGATCGGCCAGCGACGACAGCTGATAGGTGCGGGTAATGCGCAGGATGGGGTTGAGCAGTACCGGAGCCAGCAAAAAGGCACCGCACACGCCGAGGTAGTAGGTGAGAAAACCGTAGCCATACTGGTACGCCAGCCCCACGGTGCCGTAAAACGCCCAGGCGCTGGCGTACACCCCGAGTGACAGCGTGTAGATCGCCGGGTGGCGCAGCAGGCCGCGGGGAATATGGCCGTTCTCGGTGGCCCAGGCCACGCCGAACAGCAGGATCAGGTAAACGATACTGATCAGCAGCAGCTGACTCAGGTCAAAGCTCATCGGCATCTTTCGGGCTCTGCAGCAGCATGCCGGCGATGATCAGAATCAACCACAGCACGTAGGGGCGGTACCAGGCACCCTGGGGTTCTATCCACCAGTCCATGATGGCCGGGGAGAACAGGTAGATGCCGATGACCAGCAGCAATACCAGGCGATAGATATACATGGGTGTCCGTAATCCGGGGAGCGCGCCGACAGGGTGGTGTCGCTCGGTCGGGGCGTCAGGTTCAGGACACCGATGGTAGCCAGCCAGGCAGTGCTTGCCAAGCGACGCGCCGGTTTATTGCGCCGGCAGCATGGCGGGCGCCGGCGTCAGTCGTACAGGCTGTGTTCCATGATGTGCGCGGTTGCTGGCAGCCGGTCCGGTTGCCAGTGGGCGATGGCCCAGGCTAACTGTTGCGCCACTGGCGCGCCGCACAGATCGGTGGGGATTGGCTGGGCCAACGCGCGCAGGGCGCGCCACAGGGTGTGCGGCGCCTGGTCAGCCCGCAGCGGCGCCGAGCCCAGGCGCTTGCTCAGCTTCTCGCCGTCCTCGCGCATGATCAGCGGCACATGCAGGTAGCGTGGTGCCGGTTGCCCGAGCAGCCGGTACAGCCATATCTGACGGGGCGTTGAGTCGAGCAGGTCGGCTCCGCGCACCACATCGGTGATGGCCTGATCGATGTCGTCCAGCACCACTGCCAGCTGATAGGCGTAAACGCCGTCGCGCCGGCGGATGATGAAGTCGCCCAGCTCGCGGGCGAGATTCTGAGTCAAGGGTGGCTGCAGGCGGTCGTGACAGGTGATGGGCTGATCAATGACGCGCACGCGCACGGCGTGGTCCGCGCTGGCGCGGAGATGCCGCCGGGAGCAGGTGCCTGGGTACACGGGGCCTTGCTCGAGCAGTGCGCGCCGTGGGCAGTCGCAGTAGTAGGCCAGCCCCTGCTCCAGCCAGCGCTCGGTCTGTGCACGGTACAGCTCCAGGCGTTCGCTCTGGCGTACCGGAGTGCCGTCGTACTCCAGTCCGAAGTCTTCCAGTGCCTGCAATATCTGGCGTTCGGCGTCGGGTTGGCTGCGGGTTTGATCCAGGTCTTCGATACGCAGCAACCATTGGCCATCGGCGTGGCGCGCATCCAGGTAGCTGGCCAGTGCGGCTACCAGCGAGCCGAAATGCAGCAGGCCGCTGGGGGTGGGGGCAAAGCGCCCGATATAGGAGGTGGTCATGCGGGGAGGGTAGCAGCAAGCCCGCCAGGCGGGCTTGCTGAACAACAGGGCGGCTTAGCTGCCGACCTGTTTTTCCTTGATTTCAGCCAGGGTCTTGCAGTCGATGCACAGGGTGGCCGTGGGACGTGCTTCCAGACGACGGATGCCGATCTCGACGCCACAGGAGTCGCAGAAGCCGTAGTCGTCGTCTTCGATGCGCTGCAGGGTCTGGTCAATTTTCTTGATCAGCTTGCGCTCGCGGTCACGGGTACGCAGTTCCAGGCTGAACTCTTCTTCCTGGCTGGCGCGGTCGGCCGGGTCGGGGAAGTTGGCCGCTTCGTCCTGCATGTGATGCACGGTGCGGTCGACTTCTTCCATCAACTCCTTTTTCCAGGTGTTGAGAATGTTGGTGAAGTGCTCGAGCTGCTGCTCGTTCATGTACTCCTCGCCCTTCTTTTCCTGGTAAGGGACGAAGCCGCGGATCAACATGGATGTTTTCTGCTTGGCATTGCTGGGCATGAGGACCCCTCACTTTTCTCTCAATCTTCCTGTTTCAGGTCCGGCGCACGCACATTGGCGGGGGCCGACCAAAATCCTGCAAGCGGGCAAAGCTACCAGAACCTTAAGGCCCGCGCTACTGTTTGACGCTCGATGGTACGGCACGGTGGATCGGGCCGCTGCGGCAGGGGCTCTGGCAGGGTATGATCGGCGTTTTTGCGGTAATGGCGAGAGAATTTCATGGCGCAGCAACGCTGGACCAAGCGGGTGCAGGATATCCAACCCTTTCATGTCATGGCCGTGCTGGCGAGGGCCAGGGCACTGGAGGCCGCCGGGCGCGATGTCATTCATATGGAGATTGGCGAGCCGGACTTCACCACCCCTGAGCCGATCATTCAGGCCGGCCAGCGGGCGCTGGCTGATGGCTGCACGGGCTACACGCCGGCATTGGGATTGCCGGCGCTGCGCGAGGCTATTGCAGGGCTCTACGCCGAGCGCCACGGCCTGGCGCTCGACCCGGAGCGCGTGGTAGTCACGCCGGGCGGCTCGGCGGCTTTGTTATTGGTCAGTGCACTGCTGGTCGAGCCGGGCAAGAAGATACTCATGGCTGACCCGGCTTACCCGTGCAATCGGCATTTTTTGAGGTTGGTCGAAGGGCGCGCGGTGCTGGTGCCGACCGGTCCCGAGACGCGTTACCAACTGACGCCGGAGCTGATCGAGCAATACTGGGACGCTGATTGCGTTGGTGTGCTCGCGGCCTCACCGGCCAACCCGACCGGCACCTTGCTGTCACGCGCCGAACTGCAGGCGCTGGCGAGCTGCTGTCGGCGCCTGGGTGGTCAACTGATTGTCGATGAGATCTATCACGGCCTGACCTATGGCCTGGAGGCGCCCTCGGTGCTGGAGGTCGCAGACGACGCCTTTGTTCTCAACAGCTTCTCCAAATACTTTGGCATGACCGGCTGGCGCCTGGGCTGGCTGGTGGCGCCCAAAGACGCGGTACCGGCGCTGGAGAAGCTGGCGCAAAACCTCTATATCTGCGCGCCGCACATGGCTCAGCAGGCGGCGCTGGCTGCGTTCAGCGAACAGAGTCGGGAGATCTGTGAACTGCGCCGGCGTGCCTTTCAGGTGCGCCGCGATTTCCTGCTGCCAGCGGTACGCGAGTTGGGCTTTTCGGTGCCCGTCACTCCCGAGGGGGCCTTCTATCTATACGCTGACATGCAGGTGTTGGGCGGCGATAGCGCGGCCTTTTGTCAGCATGTCATCGAGCGTGAGTTTGTTGCCCTGACGCCGGGGCTGGATTTTGGGCAACACCGCGCCGATCAGCATCTGCGCCTGGCCTACACGACATCGCTGGAGCGCCTGGAACAGGCAGTCGAGCGTCTGCAGCGGGCATTGGGCAGTTGGTCTCCGACATGTTGATCCCTTTTGCGCCGGCCTTGCAGGAAGCGGTGCTGCTGCGCCGCTACAAGCGGTTTCTCACCGATATCCGTCTGCCAGGCGGTCAGGAGCTGACCGTGCACTGCCCCAATACCGGCTCGATGCGTCACTGCGGGCAGCCGGGTGATCGCGTCTGGGTCAGCCTGGAGCACAAGCCCGGGCGTAAGCTGCCCGGTACCTGGGAGCTGGTTGAGGTGGCGCCAGGACAGCTGGCCTGCATTCACAGCGCCCGTGCTAACCGGGTGATAGGCGCCGCGCTGGCCGAGGGCAGGATCACACCGCTGGCGGACTATCCGCAGCAGCGGGCGGAGGTAAAACTGCCAGACCTGGCCAGCCGCTTTGACTTTCTGTTGTCCGGCGCTGAGCAGCCGGATTGCGTGGTTGAAGTCAAAAGCGTCACGCTGGCGCTGGGAGAGGGCGTCGGTGCCTTTCCCGACGCGGTAAGCCAGCGAGGTCAGAAGCACCTGCGCGAGCTGATCGAGGTGGTACGCGGTGGGCGCCGGGCCTGCCTGCTGTTCTGCGTCATGCACTCGGGCATCAGCCAGGTACGGCCCGCCGATGAAATCGACCCGGAGTATGGGCGGCTGTTGCGCGAGGCTGCGGCTGCGGGGGTAGAGGTGCTGGCCTGGTCGGTCTGGCCGGAGCCTGAGGGGCTGCGGGTGCGCGGCGCCCTGCCGGTCAGTCTGTAGACGTCAGGTAAATCCCTCCTTCACGCACTTCACAGGCAAAGGCACGCAGCGACTGGCCAACGCACGGTCCGGCGATGCACTCGCCCGACTCGGGCAGAAAGAGCGCGCCGTGGCTGGCGCACTGGATCAGTCGGCCGGACTGGTCCAGGAACTGATCCGGCACCCACTCCAGCGGTATGCCCCGATGCGGGCAGCGATTCTCGTAAACATGCACCTGCGCGCCCTGGCGCACCACCATGAGATGACGACCGTCGTGCTGCACGCCCTTGCTGCCGCGTATGGGCAGATCGCTGAGCAGGCACAGGGGGGAGGGGGGAGTGTTGTTGGGCATGGCGCATTATCGGCCGGGCTGGCAGGGAATGGCCAGCCCTTGCTCGGACTTGCGTGCTCGCATCACTAGCGTACTTGCCACAAGCGCTTTGGTTAGCCCATAATCGCTGCACCAGATGAGAATGATTATTGTTTGATTTGGTGGTGCGGTTGAAAGGCCGCACCTGAGGCGTCTGAGCAGCACAGCAATAGGTTTGCACCGGTCGCGCCAGCGCTGCCGCAGGACGCATTGATGACAGGGGAGGTACGGTTATGACGATGCAACAGCCAATCCCGGTATTTGCCGGTGCCGATCTGCTGGGCGCCTGGCAGCATTTGCGTCAGAGCCAGCCGGGGCTGCGCATACGCGACGGCGCGGCGCTGCTTAATGTCAGCGAGGCCGAGCTGGTCTATGCCTCGCTGGGGCGTGGCGTGCAGCGTCTGCGGTCGGACTGGCAGGCACTGCTGCATGGCTTGAAGGGACTCGGGCAGGTCATGGCGCTAACGCGTAACGCGTCTTGCGTACACGAGCGTCATGGCCTGTACGACAACATCAGCATCGGCGGCAGCGGCCGGCTTGGGCTGGTGGTCAACGGCGCGATCGATCTGCGCTTCTTCATGCGTGAGTGGTCCAGCCTGTTTGCTGTCAGCGAGCCGCAGAGAGACGGCAACATGCGCCGCAGTCTGCAGATCTTTGATCGTCAGGGCGTGGCCGTGCACAAGATCTATCTGACCGAGCACAGCAACGCGGCCGCCTGGTTCGATCTATGCGACAGCCTCATTGTCGAGTCGCTTGAGCCGTTGACCATTTCGCCGCGGCAGCCCGAGCAGGGCCTGCTCGACGACGTGGCGGTGGACGAGCCAGCCCTGCAGGCTGACTGGGCCGCGCTGCAGGATACCCATCATTTTGTGGCACTGCTCAGACGCCACGGGGTCGACCGTCTGCAGGCCTTGCGGCTGGCGGGTGAGCAGTGGGCTCAGCGGCTGCCGGAGGCGGCGTTGACCGACACGCTGGAGCAGGTGGCCGCCTGCGGTCAGTCAATTGTGGTCTTCGTCGGCAACTATGGCTGCATCCAGATTCATACCGGCCCGGTACAGCGGGTGGGGCGGCTGGGTGAGTGGTTCAATGTGCTGGACCCGGACTTCAGTCTGCATCTGCGCGAGACGGATCTGGCTTCTGTCTGGCGGGTACGTAAACCCACCGCAGATGGTATGGTCACCTCGGTGGAAGCCTATGACCGCCAGGGTGAACTGGTTATTCAGTTGTTCGGTGAGCGCAAGCCGGGGCAGCCCGAACAGAGCTGGTGGCGTGCGCTGGTAGAACGTCAGCCGGCGCGTTGATACGGAATAAGGAGAGGGTGATGAAAGTGTGGATGCAGCGTTGCTTCTGGGTGTTGCTGTTGGGCAGCACCTGGTCGATGGCGGCCGAGCCGTTGCGGGTGGTAACCGCCGGTGCGAGTGTCACGGCCATCGTGCAGGAGCTTGGCCTTGGTGATCAGGTGGTCGGTATCGACAGCACCAGCGTGCCGCTGCTTGAGGAGCGCGGATTGCCGAATGTGGGTTATCAGCGTCAGCTCAGTGCCGAGGGCGTGCTGTCGCTCGAGCCGGACGTATTGCTGGGCACCGAGGAAATGGGCCCGCCGCCCGTGCTCGCGCAGTTGCGCGAGGCTGGGGTTGATGTGGTGGTCCTTAGCGCCAGCCCCAGCCTTGAGACGCTCTACGCCAATATCGCCGCCGTCGGCGAGCGTTTTGGACAGGGCGCGCAGGCAGCGGATCTGACCCAGCGCATTCAGGCGGACATTGCTGCCTTGCCGGCATCGCCAGAGCCAGCGCCGCCCGCGATCTTTGTCCTGACCCACAGCGCCAACGGCATGCTGGTGGCGGGTGAGGGTACGGTCGGCGATAGCCTGATTCGCCTTGGCGGCATGAGTAATCCGGCCGCTGACAGCTTTGCGCAGTATCGTGTGCTGTCGGCCGAGTCGTTGCTGAGCCTGGCACCGCAGTGGATTCTGACGACCACCAAGGGGTTGGAGATGGTCGGCGGTGTTGACGGCTTGCTGAGCCAGCAGCCGGCGCTGGCGGCGACACCGGCAGGTTTGGCGCAGCAGGTTATCGACATTGATGACAGCCTGTTGGTCGGTGGCTTTAGCCCGCAGATCGCGCCGACGCTGCGCGAGCTGCGTGAAACTGCGGCTGACCAATAGCGCAGGCGACAGTGCAACGCGCCAGCGTCTTTGCTGCGGTGACGCGTTGTTGTTCTTCAAGCCCGGTCGTGTCTGAATAGGATTCCCATGCCAGTACCGGCAGTAAAACGTACCATCCTCTTGTCGCTCGGCCTGCTGTTGCTGCTGGCCATCGTGCTGTCGCTGGCCCTGGGGCCGGTATCCATTCCCTTCACTGACGCGATCAGCGCCTTGCTGCGTCCGATTACCGGCTGGCCGGTGGCTGCGGACACCCAGTTGATCGTTGAGCATATTCGCCTGCCGCGAACGCTGATGGGCATCCTGATTGGCGCAACCCTGGCGCTGACGGGCGCCGCCATGCAGGGCCTGTTTCGCAATCCGCTGGCTGACCCGGCACTAATTGGTGTCTCCAGCGGCGCTGCCCTGGGGGCGGCGATGGTGATTGTGTTGGGTGGGGTCTGGCTGGCCGCGTTACCGGCGGCGCTGACGCCCTATACCCAGGCTGCGGGTGCCTTCGCCGGGGCGTTACTGACAACCTGGCTGGTCTACCGCCTGGGCAGCTCGGCGCAGGGTGTTTCCATGGCCAGCATGTTGCTGGCCGGCGTGGCGATTGCTGCGCTCAGCGCCGCGGTGGTGGGCTTGCTGACCTACATTGCCGACGACGCCATGCTGCGCGCGCTGACCTTCTGGAATCTGGGGAGTCTGGGTGCCGCCAGTTACGACCGGGTCGGCATGCTGGTGCTGTGTTGCGGCCTGGTCTGGTGGCGTCTTCCGCGCCAGGCCCGGGCACTGAATGCGCTGTTGCTGGGGGAGTCCGAGGCGCGCCACCTTGGAGTTGAGGTTGAGCGCGTCAAGCGTGAGCTGGTGCTGCTGACCGCGCTCGGGGTCGGCGCGGCGGTGGCGGCGGCGGGGTTGATCGGCTTTGTCGGGCTGGTGGTGCCGCATCTGGTGCGTCTGATGCTGGGCCCGGACCATCGCCAGTTGTTACCCGCCTGCATGTTGCTCGGCGCCGCCTTGCTGCTGCTGGCGGACGTGGCGGCGCGTCTGCTGGTGGCGCCGGCAGAGCTGCCGCTGGGCATTCTCACCGCGCTGCTGGGCGCCCCTTTCTTTATCGCCTTGCTGATGCGCATGCAGCGCTGGGGAGGTCTGTGATGTTGCAGGCATTGCAGTTGTGCTGCCAGCGTGGGCATCGTCGTATTCTGGAGCAGGTCGAGCTGGCACTTGAGCCGGGTGAGGTGCTGGTGGTGTTGGGTACTAACGGTGCGGGCAAGAGTACCCTGCTGGCGACCCTGACCGGTGAGCTGGCGCCCAGCGCCGGGCAGGTGTTGCTGGATCAGCGCCCGTTGGCAAGCTGGACGGCGCAGGAGCGCGCGCGGCGTATGGCGGTGTTACCACAGAGTTCGGTATTGGCTTTTGCCTTTCAGGTCGAGGAAGTGGTGGCCATGGGGCGCATGCCCCACGCCAGCGGTCAACGGCGCGATGCCGAGATTCTGCGCGAGGCTATGGCGGCGGCGGATGTCAGCCACTTGGCTGCGCGCAGCTACTTGTCGCTGTCTGGCGGCGAGCGTCAGCGCGTACACCTGGCGCGGGTGCTGGCGCAGGTGTGGGACAGCGCCGAGCAAGGCTGTCTGCTGCTGGACGAGCCTACCGCCTCGCTGGATCTGGCCCACCAGCATCTGACCCTGCAGCAGGCGCGCGAGATGGCCGCCCGCGGGTTGGCGGTGCTGGTGGTGCTGCACGACCTGAATCTGGCCGCGCGTTACGCTGATCGCTTGCTGTTGTTGCATGAGGGGCGGGTGTGCGCCCAAGGCTCGCCCTGGGAGGTGTTGCAGGTCGAGCGGCTGGAGCAGGTCTTCAAGGTGCCGGTCAGGGTGCAGCCGCATCCGCTGCACCATTGTCCGCTGGTATTGAGTTGAGATTGTCATGAAACCGATGTTGCTGGTGTTGCTGCTGAGCTTGTCGGCGTGTGGTGCCTCTTTGCCGTCTTGGCAAGGCTCGGAAGGGCTGGCCGACCCGCATCTGGGGCAGGTCTGGGTGACCGCCGAGCAGCGCTGGATCACGCCGCAGGCGCTGGTCGAGCGGCTTGCCCCTGCACGCTATGTGGTGGTCGGCGAACAGCACGATAATCCCGACCATCACGCTTTGCAGCTGTGGCTGCTGCAGCGCCTGCAGGCAGCCCGGCCGCAGCGGTCGCTACTGCTGGAAATGCTGCAGCCGGCCCAGCAGGCCAGGGTGGCGGCGCTGAAAGGCACATCGTTACCTGGGGATGCTGCCCTGCAGGAGCAGCTGGACTGGCAGCCCGGCTGGGATTGGGCGATGTACGGCCCGCTGGTGCGCTGGGGGCTGGATGTCCCGGCGCAGCTGCTGGCAGCCAATCTGGACGGCGATACCATGATGGTGCTGTATCGCCGCCCGCCGCCGCTGTCGCCGCGCTACAGTGCCGAGGCCGTGCGGCGTCTGCGCGATACGATTGAAGCCAGCCATTGCGGCCGTATCGACGAGCAACAGGTAACCGCCATGCTGGCGATTCAGCAGGCGCGCGACCAAGCCATGGCAGCGGCCCTGGCGAACGCTCCGACGCCAGCACTGTTGCTGGCCGGTAATTATCACGCCCGGCGTGATCTGGGGATGCCGGTGCACTGGCCACAAGCCTCGGCAGCGCCGGTGATTGTGCAGCTGCAGGGGGTGAGCGCAGGCGCCCTGCCGGGAGCGCAGCAAACCGACTACCTTTGGCTGACCCCGGCGACGCCCGAGCGAGATTATTGCGCCGACTGGGAGTCTGATTGAGCACTGCGCAGGTGCGGGCTGTTGCGCAGCATGTCCAGCAAGGTGGCGGCAACCTCATGGGCGCGCTCGACCAGGCTCAGGCGCGTCGGGTGCATCAGCCACTGATGCAGTACGCCGTAGATGAATCCGTGCGCGCAGAACAAGGCCAGCTCCAGGTCGAGGTCCGCAGGTAATTCACCGGAGGCGATGGCCAGGTGCAGGGTGTTGCGCAGGTTGTCGTCGTGGTGCTGGCTCATTCGTTGCAGGTGACTCTGCTGTCCGCAGGGCTCCTCAATATAGTCACACTTGAGCAGCAGAATTTCGTTGACCCGCCGTGCAGACGGATCGGCCTCCAGCCGCTGGAGCACGGTGATCAGCAGTTTGCTGAAGCGTTCCAGCGGATCGCTGGCGCTGGCATCCTGGCTTTTCTGGCTGAGTTCTTCCAGCGGCATCTGAATGCGCTGAAACAAAGCATCCAGCAGGTCAGCCTTGTCATGAAAGTGCCAGTAGATGGCGCCACGGGTGACGCCGGCCGCCTGGGCAATATCGCTCAGAGAGGTGCGCGAGACGCCTTTGGCATGAAAGCACTGCTCGGCAGCGTCGAGAATGCTTTCACGGGTTTCAAAGGCTTCTTCTTTGGTGCGTCTTACCATGGCGAATCTCACAGGGTGGGAGGCCTTTGGCGGCCTGCCCGGGATCAAGTTGTGAGCTAATGTTAGCGTAGGACCAAATTGATTTACAAACAGGTGTGAATGTAATTATATTGTGCGCCAATCACTCGTGCCTCTGCGTGATCCCGGGGGCATATGAAAACAGTCAGTCATAACCGGTTTCCCCACGAGGTCTTTCCATGCCGATGAAGCCCGCGCGCCTCGCGCTGCTCCCGCTCCTTGTCTCTACTCTGCTGCTCGGTGCCTGTCAGGAGTCGGAACAGCAGGCCGAGCAACAGCAGCAACAGCAAACTCCGACTGTGGGCGTGGTGACGCTCAAGGCCGAGCACTTCCTGCTGACCAACGACCTGCCGGGCCGCACCACGGCCTACCGCATCGCCGAAGTGCGTCCACAGGTCAACGGCATCCTGGAGAAGCGTCTGTTTGAAGAGGGCGCAGAGGTCGAAGAAGGGCAGCAGCTCTACCAGATTGACGACGATGTCTATCAGGCGGCCCTCAAGAGCGCAGAGGCCAGCAGCATCTCCACCCGCTCGCTGGCAGAGCGCTACGGCATCCTGGTCAAGGAAAACGCCGTCAGTCAGCAGGAGTATGACGAGGCGCGTGCAGCCGGCCTGCAGGCTCAGGCAGCCTTGGACGAGGCGCGCATCAATGTGCGTTACACCAAGGTGCTGGCGCCGATCAGCGGCCGCATTGGCCGGTCTGCTGTCAGTGAAGGTGCGCTGGTGACCAGCGGCCAGAGCCAGCAGCTGGCGACCATTCAGCAGCTCGACCCCATCTACGTTGACATTACCCAGTCCTCGCGCGAAATGCTGAACCTGCGTCGCGATCTGGAGGCCGGACGTCTGCAGAAAGCCGGCGACAACGCCGCCGCAGTGACCCTGACGCTGGAAGACGGCAGTACCTACAGCGAGCAGGGCAAGCTGGAGTTCTCCGAGGTGAGTGTGGACGAGGGCACGGGTTCGGTGACCTTGCGGGCGGTATTCCCCAACCCGGATCGCCTGTTGCTGCCGGGCATGTTTGTGCATGCCGAACTGGTGGCCGGTTCCAAGAGCGATGCCATTTTAGCGCCGCAGCAGGGTATTACCCGTACACCGCGTGGTAACGCGACAGCGCTGGTGGTCAACGACGAAGACAAGGTGGAGAGCCGTGACGTGGTGACCGAGCGCACGGTCGGCAATCGCTGGCTGATTCGCTCCGGCCTGAACGAGGGTGACCGTCTTATCACTGAAGGGCTGCAATACGTCCGCGCGGGTGTCAGCGTGAATGTTGAGCCCGCCGGCAATGTTGCCGAGCCCGCCGCCCAGTAAGGAATCTTATTTATGTCGCGCTTCTTTATTGACCGGCCGATCTTCGCCTGGGTGATCGCGCTGGTCATCATGCTGGCGGGTGGTCTGGCCATCCTCAAGCTGCCGATCAACCAGTACCCCAGCATCGCGCCGCCGGCCGTTGGTATTTCGGTTTCCTACCCGGGTGCGTCTGCGCAGACCGTGCAGGACACGGTGGTGCAGGTCATTGAGCAGCAGCTCAACGGTATTGACGGTCTGCGTTATATCTCGTCGGAGAGTAACTCTGACGGCAGCATGAGCATCACGGTTACCTTCGATCAGGGCGTTGACCCGGACATCGCCCAGGTGCAGGTGCAGAATAAACTGCAGTTGGCTACGCCACTGCTGCCGCAAGAGGTGCAGCAACAGGGTATCCGCGTGACCAAGGCGGTGCGTAACTTCCTGATGGTCATCGGTGTGGTGTCCGAAGACGGCAGCATGGACCGTTTCGACCTGGCCGACTACATCGTTTCCAATATCCAGGATCCGATCTCGCGGACTCAGGGTGTCGGCGACTTTCAGGTGTTCGGTGCGCCTTACGCGATGCGTATCTGGCTGGATCCGGCCAAGCTGAACAGCTTCAAACTGACCCCCGGCGACATCAGCGCCGCGATTCAGGCGCAGAACGTTCAGGTGTCTGCCGGTCAATTTGGTGGCTTGCCGGCAGTACCCGGCCAGCAGCTCAACGCAACCATCCTCAGCAAGACCCGCCTGCAGACCCCCGAGCAGTTTCGCGAGATTTTGCTGAAGGTCGAGGCCGATGGCTCCCAGGTCCGCCTGGGTGACGTCGCTCAGGTCGAGCTGGGCGCGCAGGACGCCAGCATCTCTGCCCTGTATAACGGCATGCCGGCATCGGGCATGGCGATCAAGCTGGCGACGGGCGCTAACGCACTGGACACCGCGCGCGGTGTGCGTGAAACCATTGCCGAGCTGGAACCCTTCTTCCCCGAGGGGATGAAGGTGGTTTTCCCTTATGACACCTCACCGGTGGTCTCCGAGTCCATCATGGGCGTGGTGCACACGCTGTTTGAAGCGGTCGTGCTGGTCTTTCTGGTGATGTACCTGTTCCTGCAGAACTTCCGTGCCACGCTGATTCCGACCCTGGCCGTGCCGGTGGTTCTGCTGGGCACCTTCGGCCTGCTGTCGGCCTTTGGTTTCAGCATCAACATCCTGACCATGTTTGCCATGGTGCTGGCTATCGGGCTCTTGGTGGACGATGCGATTGTCGTGGTCGAAAACGTCGAGCGGGTGATGGCCGAGGAGGGACTGTCGCCACTGGAAGCAACCCGGCGCTCGATGGGGCAGATTCAGGGCGCGTTGATCGGCATCGGTCTGGTGCTGTCGGCAGTATTCCTGCCGATGGCCTTCTTTGGTGGCTCGACCGGGGTCATCTACCGGCAGTTCTCCATCACCATCGCCTCGGCCATGCTGTTGTCGGTGCTGGTGGCATTGATCTTCACGCCGGCGCTCTGTGCCACCATTCTCAAGCCGATTGAGAAAGGCCACACGCACGAGAAGCGCGGCTTCTTCGGCTGGTTCAACAGGACCTTTGATCGCGGGGTGAAGCGCTACGAAAACAGCGTCGCTTCCATTCTGCAGCGCAAAGCGCCTTATCTGCTGCTCTACGTGGTGATTGTTGGCTTGATGGCCTTCCTGTTTACCCGTCTGCCCACCTCCTTCCTGCCAGATGAAGACCAGGGCGTGTTGTACGTGCAGGTCCAGGCGCCGGTTGGCTCGAGTGCTGAGCGTACTCAGCAGACGGTTGATGCCATGCGTACCTACCTACTGGAGCAGGAATCCGACACGGTCAGTTCGGTATTCACGGTCACCGGTTTCAACTTTGCTGGCCGTGGTCAGAGTGCGGGCCTGGCGTTTGTTGGCCTGAAGCCATGGGAAGAGCGTCAGGCGCCTGAGCTAAGTGTGTTTGCCCTGCAACAGCGGGCGCAACAGCACTTCGCCGGCTTCCTTGATGCGATGGTGTTTGCCTTTGCCCCGCCGGCCGTGATGGAGCTGGGTACGGCCACCGGTTTCAACCTGTTCCTGCAGGATAACGCCGGGGTTGGTCATGATGTGCTGATGCAGGCGCGTAATCAGTTGCTCGGTATGTCTGCGCAAAGCGACATACTGGCCAACGTGCGCCCCAACGGCCAGGATGACCAGCCGCAATTCCAGCTGCTGGTCGACGATGAAAAGGCCAGTGCGCTTGGGCTGTCGCTGAGCGACATCAACCAGACGCTGTCGATTGCCTGGGGCTCCAGCTATGTCAATGACTTCATCGATCGTGGCCGGGTGAAGAAGGTCTATATGCAAGGTCAGGCTGAATCGCGGATGAACCCCGAGGACCTGCAGAAGTGGTACGTGCGTAACAGCAGCGGCGAGATGGTGCCGTTCAGCGCCTTTGCCACCGGCGAGTGGGTGTACGGCTCACCCAAGCTGTCGCGCTACAACGGCGTGCCGGCGATGGAGATCCAGGGCGAACCGGCGCCGGGCTATAGCACCGGTGACGCCATGGCAGAGATCGAGAAGCTGGCGCAGCAACTGCCTAAAGGCATTGGTGTCTCCTGGACCGGGCTGTCCTACGAGGAACGCTTGTCAGGTGACCAGGCACCCGCGCTCTACGCCCTGTCGCTGATCGTGGTCTTCCTCTGTCTGGCGGCATTGTATGAGAGCTGGTCGATCCCGATGGCGGTGATGCTGGTGGTGCCGCTGGGTGTGATTGGTGCGCTGCTGGCCACCTTGGGGCGCGGGCTATCCAACGACGTGTTCTTCCAAGTGGGTCTGTTGACGACGATCGGCCTGACGGCTAAGAACGCGATCCTGATTGTGGAGTTTGCCAAGGACCTGCACGAAGAGGGGATGGGCATCGTCGAGGCAGCGGTGGAAGCCTGCCGTCTGCGTCTGCGCCCGATCATCATGACCTCGCTGGCCTTTACCCTGGGTGTCGTGCCGCTGGCTCTGGCCTCCGGTGCGGGGGCTGGCAGCTCCCACGCCATTGGTACCGGCGTTATCGGCGGCATGCTGAGCGCCACGGTGCTGGCGATATTCTGGGTGCCGCTGTTCTATGTACTGGTGACCACCCTGTTTACCGAGCGCAAAGGCGCGAAAGCAACAACGACGGAGGACGCACAGTGAAACGCAGCGTATTGAGCCTGGCGGTATTGGCAGCGCTTAGCGGCTGCTCGCTGATCCCCGAATACGAGCGCCCAGCGGCGCCGGTGCCCGCCAATTGGACTGAGGGTGTTGAAAGCAACCTGCAGGAAACCCACGTGATCAGCTGGCGCAGCTTCTTCAAGGATCCGGAGCTGCAGCGGTTGATTGGTCAGGCCCTGGAGAACAACCGTGATCTGCGCGTGGCGGCATTGAACGTGGAGGCCAACCGCGCGCTGTACGACATTCAGGGCGCCGAGTTGTATCCGCAGGTGGATGTCAACGGCAACGGCACCCGCACACGGATGCCGGCGGATTTGTCCAATGGTGGTGACAGCACGATTAACAGCCAGTACTCAGCGACCCTTGGCCTGTCCTGGGAGCTGGACCTGTTTGGTCGTATTCGTAGCCTGCGCGAGCAGGCGCTGCAGGACTTTCTTGCCAGCGACGAGGCCCGTCGTGGGGTGCAGATCAGTCTGGTCGCCGATGTTGCCAGTACCTATCTGACGCTGCAGGCGGACCAGGCCTTGCTGGATATGACCGCCGACACCCTGAAGACCTACGAAGAAAGCTACGCGCTGACCAAGCGCAGTAACGAGGTGGGCGTCGCTTCCAGTCTGGAACTGGCCCAGGCCCGCACGGCGGTTGAATCTGCCCGAGCGAGTCTGGCGCGCTATCGACGTCAGGTGGCTCAGGATCGTAACGCGCTGACCGTTCTGGTCGGTCAGCCCTGGTCGGCGACGGCGGCTAACCCGATGTTGCTGGATGAGGGCGTGCTGGCCGAGCTGCCGGTCGGTCTGTCGTCCGAGGTGCTGTATCAGCGTCCGGACGTGCTGCAGGCCGAGCATCAGCTGCTGGGTGTCAACGCCAGTATCGGCGCGGCCAAAGCTGCCTTCTTCCCGAGCATCAGCCTGACAGGCGCGGCCGGTAGTGCCAGCAGCGACCTTGATGAGCTGTTCGGCAGTGGTTCGGAGTACTGGACGTTCTCGCCGAGCATCAGCGTGCCGATCTTCCGCGCCGGGGCGCTCAAGGCGAGCCTGGACTATGCCGAGATCAGCCGCAATCAGCAGATTGCCCAGTACGAAGGAGTCATTCAGAACGCCTTCCGGGAAGTGGCAGACGGCCTGGAGGCACGCGAGACCTATGTCGAGCAGTTGAACGCGCAACGTGCGCTGCTGGAGGCCTCGGAGGACTACTTCCGCCTAGCTGACCGGCGCTACAACATCGGTGTCGATAGCTATCTGACGCTGCTGGACGCGCAGCGGCAGTTGTTCGAGGCGCGGCAGGGGGTGATCTCTGATCGCCTGAGCCAACTGCTGAGCGAGATCACGCTGTACCGTGCGCTGGGCGGTGGTGATTTTGCCAATCAGGCTGCAGAGCGCCGGGAGGCTCCTGAAGCCTGACCTTGCAGCTGATGTGCAGAACGCCGCAGCGGGTAACCGCTGCGGCTTTTTTGTTGGTCACGTTTTTGTCGGGCAAAAAAATGCCCGCTCATTGAGCGGGCGAAATCCGTGATTAGCCTGATGAGGAGATAACCGTTTGTCTTGCGACAAGCTGTTATCAACAGCCATCTCGCGATGACTTGTTGCTAATGATAGCGGTTATCATTTTTGCGTCAATAGTAAATGGGAATTATTTCTATTTGGTGCGCGACGGAATGAGAACGCCTAGACATTTTCGGCGGCGAAGTGGGACTCGGGAGCGGAGCGTGCCTGTTGCAGGCAAAAAAATGCCCGCTCAATGAGCGGGCAAAAATCCGTGATTAGCCTGATGAGGAGATAACCGTTTGTCTCGCGACAATCTGTTATCAACAGCCATCTCGCGATGACTTGTTGCTAATGATAACGCTTATCATTAGCGGATCAACCCCTTTGTTGAATTATTTTTCGTTCAGCTGCTTGTAGTGGGTTAGTTCCTTGTTCATCAGGTCAATGCGGCGCGCCATGCTTTCAATCAGGCTATGAGCAATCCGCGGGTTGCTTTGCATCAGCGCGAGAAATTGTTCCTTGGGAATCATCATCACCGTGGTCGGCACGCTGGCGATGACGGTCGCTGAGCGCTTCTCACGGGTGAACAGAGCCATGGCACCGAAGATCTCGTCCTTCTGCACATCGCCAACCTTGATACCTTCAACAAAGGCTTCGGCGTGTCCTTCGGTAATAATGAAAACGTGATCGGCGTCGTCGCCCTGACGGATCAGCTCGGCACCGGGGGCAAAGTGCTGGAAGCCGGTCACCGGACGGACTTCCGGTTGTTTGGTGTGCGCCAGGGCATCCGACATCAGCGCGGCCTGGCCGAGAATGTACTGGGTAAACTGTTCCTGCTTGCGGCTGTCGGAATGGATGTGCTTGAACAGCGCTTCACGGTCATAGGGAATCAGCACCAGCGGCTCTTCACTGAGGTAGGTGCAGGGCGCCGCGTTCAGGCCCTGGCGCAGGCCGATCAGGTCACCTTCCTGGATGTAAAACAGCGGCTTGCCGTCAATCTGGGCGTGCAGCAGGCCACTTTTGAGCAAATACAGGCGAGCGGGGCTGATATGGTTGTAAAGATCGGCCACTGCATCCAGCTCAATGGCGGCGTCGCAGGGTTCGAGATCCTCGAGCAGTTGCTGAGGGATGCTCTGAAGCGTGTTGATCAGCTTCTCGGCGTAAGGTGGCTGGTCGCCTATCAGATACATGGCAGAATTCCTTTTTTTGTAGTCCTGACCTACTGCAGGGTTGGCATGGAGTACCGTCTGCGCCGGTGCGGCAGGTATCGGCTTACATTACCTCAGCGGGGCAGGCTGTCGTCAACATAAAAGCCTGTCTGCAACGCAGGCAAGCGAGTGGCTGCGGCTGTGTGAGCCAGGTCGCTTAATCTCGCCTGCCGGACTGCAGAAGTTGCTCCAGCAGCTTTTGCTTGTAGGCGGGGTCAAGGTCTTTCCAATGGGTGTCCTGGAGTGCGCCGGCGATCGCAAAAAGTAGCGCCTTGGAGGCGTTGAAGCCGCGCGCACGTACGGCGCGGTAAGCCTCGACGGGGCCAAGCTGGCGGAGTTGTTCAGGGGTGTGGATGCCGGTGGCATGCAGCCACTGGCTGGAGGTTTTGCCCAGGTTGCGTAGGCCGAGTAGCTCATCTGGCTCCATGCCGGGCTCCTCCTGATGGCTGCAGGGTGCATGTTGGCAGGTGGGCAGGTGGCTGCGCGGGGCCCGTTCGTGCGATCGGGCGCAGGTCTGTGTGCGGCATGGCGTCGGGTCTGCTGTTGTTATTGGTGTCCCGACCACCAGTGTAGTAGGCGCTGCCGTATCCGTACAGCGCCCGTCTGGCGCGGCCTACAGGCGCTTTTTCAGCTGCTCCGACAGGTCGCTCATGGCTGTTTCGCTGGCCGTGTCCACGCGGATGCTGAGGGCGGCCTCATCGGCGTCCAGCGGCTCCATCTCCTGCAGTTGATGGCGCATGACCTCGATACCTGCATCCGAGATGTCTGTGCCGGCTTGCTGGCGCTCGCTCAGCCACCGCTCGATACTGGCCTGGGGGGCGTCGCAGTGCAGGATCAGGCAGGGCGCGCCCTGATCTTCGATGGCATCGCGCATCAGCTGGCGCTGGGCCTGCTTGAGGTGCGTGGCGTCGACGATCACCGGGTAGCCGTTGGCCAGGGTTTGCGCGGCCAGACAGGCCAAGCGCTGGTAGGTTTGTTCGCTGCGCTCGGGTGCATACAGGCCGGAGTCCAGGCTGGGATTGTCGTCGCTGCCGAACAGGCGCTTGCGCTCAACGTCCGAGCGCAGGCGAATAGCGCCCAGCTGCTCGACCAGTTTGACCGCCAGCGTGCTCTTGCCGCTGCCGGACACGCCAAAGGTCAGCAGGCCAAAGCGCGGCGCCACCTCGGTGTAGCTTTCGGCCAGTGCCGCGTAACCGTAGTAGCGCTGCATGACGCTGGCGCGCTGTTCGGCGCTCATCTGCTCGTTCAGGCCGAACAGCGCTACCTTGGCGCGTACCATGGCGCGGTAGGCCTTGTAGTAGTTGAGAACAGCGAGGCCCTGATAGTCGCCAGTGTGCTCCAGATAGGCGCTGACAAAGCGGCGGGACAGGGCATGCAGGCCGCGATCTTCCAGGTCCATGCTCATGAAGGCGACGTCGGCCATGACATCGGTCCAGCGGAAGGCGTCGTTGAACTCGATGCAGTCGAACAGGGTCACCTGACCGTCAACCAAGGTGACGTTATCCAGGTAGATATCGCCATGGCATTCGCGGATCAGGCCGGCGGCCTTGCGTTCATTGATTTGGGGAATCAGCCGTTGGTGGGTAGTATTCGCCCACTGTTCCAGGGCGTCGAGCTGTTGCAGGTCGCTTGCGTCGCTCAGAAACGGCCGAATCTGCTCGAAGTTCTGGGTGACTGGGGCATGTACCTGCTGCGGTGTACCGAACGGCGTATTGAGACCGGCATGCTCGATCTGGCCGTGGAAGCGGGCCAGCACGCCGGCCAACTCGTCAATGTGGCCGGCGGTGAGGCCGCCATCGCGCTGCAGGTTGCCGAGCAGGTCCTGCTGGCGGAACTGGCGGGTCTTGACCAGGTATTCGATGGCTGGGCCGTCGCCGTCCAGCACGGGCGCCTCGGCGCTGCCGGTGACAGTGATGACATCCAGGTACAGCTCGGGTGCCAGGCGGCGGTTCAGGCGAACTTCTTCCTGGCAGAAATGCTGGCGCTGTTCCAGCGAGGAATAGTCGAGAAAGCCGAAGTTGACCGGTTTCTTGACCTTGTACACATAGTCGCCGGTCAGCAGCACCCAGGAAATATGGGTTTCGATCAGAGTAAAACCGCTTACCGGGTGGTCATACAGGTCAGGGTTCTGCAGCGCAGTTAACAGGGTCAGGCTCACGACGTTTCCTTGTTTGGTCGGCAATGCGAACATTATGCGGTCTGGCGGGTCACAGGCCAACCGTAGCAAAGGGCCGTGCGTGAGTGCATGCCGGCATCAGAAGGGTAACGACGTGAGGAAACATGGCTAACAAACGCAAGTCGCGGGGCAAGGGAAAGTCCCGTGGTCGCAGTCGCATCTGGGGCTGGCTGCTCAAGCTCGGGCTGGTTGGCCTGGTGCTGGTAGGAGCGCTGGCGGTTTATCTCGACGCTATCGTACAGGAGAAGTTTTCCGGCAAGCGCTGGGCCGTGCCGGCCAAAGTGTTTGCGCGTCCGCTGGAGCTGTACGCCGGCCGCCCTTTGAGCCGCGACGACTTTCTCACGGAGTTGAAGGCGCTGGGCTATCGGCAGAGCAACGCGGCCAACGGGCCAGGGCAGATGGCCGTGGGAGGCAGCCGCATCGACGTCTACACGCGTGGCTTCCAGTTTTTTGAAGGTGCTGAGCGCGCTCAGCGCGTCAGTGTGCGCTTCGACGGCAACCGGGTTGCTAGCATCAGTGGTGCGCAGGACCTGATCATGGCGCGGCTCGAGCCGCTGATGATCGGGGGCATTTACCCCGCGCACAACGAGGACCGTATTCTGATTCGTCTGGATCAGGCTCCTCCTTACCTGGTGGATTCACTGGTGGCAGTGGAAGACCGCGAGTTCTTTCAGCACTTTGGCGTGTCGCCCAAAGGCATCGCCCGCGCGATGTTCGTCAACCTGACCACCGGCAGCTTGCGTCAGGGCGGCAGTACCCTGACCCAGCAGTTGGTGAAGAACTTTTACCTGACGGCTGATCGCAACATTATCCGCAAGGGCCTTGAGGCCATGATGGCGGTGCTGCTGGAGCTGCATTACAGCAAGGAAGAGATTCTCGAGGCCTACCTCAACGAGGTCTTCCTCGGCCAGGACGGCAATCGCGCAGTACACGGTTTTGGCCTGGCCAGTCAGTATTACTTTGCCCAGCCGCTGCAGGAGTTGCAGCTGCACCAGGTGGCTCTGCTGGTCGGCATGGTCAAGGGCGCTTCCTACTACAACCCGCGTCGCAACCCTGAGCGTGCCACCACGCGCCGCAATCTGGTGCTGGATCTGATGGCCGAGCAGGGCATGATCAGCCAGCAAGAGGCCACCGACGCCAAGAACAAGCCGCTGGACGTGACCCAGGGCGGCAGCCTGGCCAACACCAGCTACCCGGCGTTCATGGATCTGGTCAAGCGTCAGCTGCGTGCCGATTACCGCGACGAGGATCTGACCAGCGAAGGGCTGCGGATTTTCACCAGCTTTGACCCATTGCTGCAGCACAAGGCTGAAACCGCAGTGCAGGGTACGCTCAAACGCTTTGGCGAGACCCCGGACAAGAAGCCGCTGGAGGCCGCCATGGTGGTGACGGGCGCGCAGACCGGCGAAGTGCTGGCGGTCGTGGGTGGCGCCAATCCGCGCTTCTCCGGCTTCAACCGCGCGCTGGATGCATCGCGGCCGATTGGCTCGCTGATCAAGCCGGCGATCTACCTGACGGCGCTGGAGAAACCGGAGCGCTACTCGCTGATTACGCCGATTGATGATGACCCGATCACTCTGGAGGCAGAGCCCGGCAAGACCTGGTCGCCGCAGAACTATGATCGTCAAAGCCACGGGCGGGTGCCGCTGTACCTGGCGCTGGCCAAGTCCTATAACCAGGCTGCGGTGCGACTGGGCACGGAAGTGGGCGTTGATAGCGTGCTGAATACGGTACGCCGGCTGGGTGTTGATCATGACTGGCCCGCTTACCCGGCGATGCTGCTGGGCTCGGGTGCGATGACGCCAATGCAGGTGGCTGACATGTACCAGACCATTGCCAATGGCGGCTTCAATACGCCACTGCGCGCCATTCGCAACGTGTTGACGGCGCAGGGCGAACCGCTCAAGCGCTATCCGTTTGAGGTTCGTCAGCGCTTTGATTCGGCGACCATCTACCTGACTCAGCAGGCGATGACCCATGTGATGACCGAGGGGACCGGCCGCTCGGCCTATAACCATGTGTCTTCAAATATTCGCCTGGCCGGCAAGACCGGGACCACCAACGATCTGCGTGACAGCTGGTTCGCCGGCTTCTCGGATGACCTGGTCGCCGTGGCCTGGGTCGGACGTGACGATAACGACCGCACTCGCCTGACCGGCGCTACCGGTGCGTTGCAGGTCTGGAACGGCTTTATGGGCGCAGCGCATCCGCAAAGTCTGGCCGACGTGCCGCCGGCGGAGATTGTCACCGCCTGGGCCGATCCGCTGACCGGCCTTGGCAGCGATCCATCCTGCGAGGGCAGTGTCGAGATCCCGTTCCGGGCTGGCTATGAGCCGCTGCCGGGGCCCGGTTGCAAGCCGGTGATCGACACCGAAGTGATTCGCGACGGCGCCAATCGGGTGCTCGACACCATTCGCGACTGGCTGCGCTGAGGCGCTGCCAGTATGCTGTCGCCTTCGTCGCATAACGGATGAGAGAGGATTGAACAGATGGGCATCAGACAAGTCGCGCTGCTGGGCGCCGTGATCGCCGTGCTGTCGGGTTGCGCAGGCTCCGGCGGCGCGATTCCGGTAGTGGATTCCGGTCGCCCGGTCTCCAATGAGGACATGCGGACCGGTGCCGGACGTGTGGGCACCTCGACACCGCAAGCCCCGGCGACGCAGCAGGACAGCGGCGTGGTGGTCATGGTGCCGGACGGGCAGGGCGGCTCCAGTGCCGTGCAGTCCTACCCGCTGGATAACCAGCCCTCGATTTCCAGTGGTGGTATCACCTCGTCGCCGGCTGTCGGCTCCGGCCCCGGCTCCTCTAACGGAGCACTGCAGGCCGATGAGCAGCTCGACGGACCGGTGCTGGCCTTGCTGACCACGGCGCGTCAGCAGGAAAGCAATGGTGACCTCAATGGCGCCAACGCCAGCCTGGAGCGCGCCATGCGCATCGCGCCGCGTGAGCCGCAGGTGTTGTACCGTCTGGCGCAGGTACGTTTGAGCCAGGGTGATGTAGCGCAAGCCGAGCAGCTGGCGCGCCGTGGCTTGGCCTATGCCTCGGGCCGTCCGTCTTTGCAGGCCGGTTTGTGGGAGTTGGTCGCGCAGGCACGCGAACAGCAGGGCGATGCGGCGGGTGCCGAGCAGGCGCGCCAGCGGGCACGCGTTTCCTTGTGAGCGGCTCGGCGGCGCTTGCCGCTGCCTTGCAGGACCTTGAAGGCGAGTTGCGCCGGTGGGGGCTATGGTCGTTGGAGTCGCCGTCGGCAGAGCAGCTCGCCAGTCAGCTCCCGTTCTGCGCTGACACCCTTGCCTTTGAGCAGTGGTTGCAGTGGGTGTTTATCCCGCAGGTTGAGCAGTTGCTGGCAACCGGGGCGCCATTGCCCGGTCCCTGTGCGCTGCGGCCGATGGGGGAGCAGGCCTTTGTGCACCTGGGTCGTCGCCAGGTAGATTTGCTGGCGGTGCTGGCACGCATTGATCGACACGCCAGCACGTTGGTCGATTGACAATGGGGCGCAACGCCCCGTTGATGCTTACTGGCAGTGCTCCTGCAGATCTGCCTGTGCCTTGGCAATCATCGCCTGGCGCTCATCTTCACCAATTCGCTCTACTGTCCCGTCCTCCAGCGTACGACGCAGGCGCGGGTTGTTCTGCATGGTGGTCAGGTTGGCGCGCAGCGCGTCGCACTGCTCGGCCAGCTTAGCCTGCTGCTCCGGCGTCGGCTGCGGGGCCGCGGCTGGCTCAGTTGCCTCGGTCTGCTCCTCGGCAGAGGCGTCGGGGGCGGGCGCGAGGCTGCCGGTTCCGAGCTCCGGGGCCGGCTTGACCTGCAGGCGTTGATACTGGTCTTCGGCAGGCGGCTGCTGGCTGAACTGGGTGACGCCGTTTTCATCCACCCAACGGTACAGCTGGGTGGCCATGGCGCTGGTGCAAACCAGGCTCAGGGCGGCGGAAATGACGATCTTGCGCATGGCGTTTCTTCCTTGTTCTGTCACGGTGGGCGGGCGCGACTCTGAAGTGCGATAGCGCGCCTGTAGCACAGGTATATCCCTTGGTAGGGGTTTTCTGCAACTTGGCTTGACTTGTCAGTCTCGAGTGTAAACAATTCGAGGTTCTCATAAACCGCTGCAATCGGTGCTCACCCCGCATCGACGCACGCGGTTTTGTTGCTCATTCCGGGAGACGAAACCCGTCAACGCCCGGCCTGGCACCCGCACGCGCTACCTCGCGCTGGGTGAGGCTACTCCGCAACAGTAGGAGCCGGCCTCCAAGCACGTAGTCAAGCTGATGCAGCACAACCACCGTTGTTCTGCGCTGCCGAGCAGTAAACAGGTACCCTGCTGCCCGCCGCTGGTGGGTGGCAAGCTAGAGGTGATTCTAAAGTGGAGCTTTTATCCGGCGCTGAGATGGTCGTCCGCTCATTGCGTGACGAGGGTGTTAAATATATTTACGGGTATCCGGGCGGTGCCCTTCTGCATATCTACGATGCCATTTTCCGGCAAGACGACGTAGAGCATATTCTGGTCCGTCACGAGCAGGCTGCTGCCCACATGGCAGACGGCTACGCGCGTGCCACCGGCAAGCCGGGTGTGGTGCTGGTGACCTCCGGTCCCGGCGCGACCAATACCGTGACCGGTATTGCGACGGCGTATATGGACTCGATCCCGATGGTCGTGATTTCCGGCCAGGTTGTGAGCAACATGGTCGGCTCCGATGCCTTCCAGGAAACCGACATGGTCGGCGTTTCCCGTCCCATCGTGAAGCACAGCTTTATGGTCAAGGACCCGCGCGAGATTCCCGAGATCATCAAGAAAGCCTTCTATCTGGCGCAGAGCGGCCGTCCGGGTCCGGTTGTGATCGATATTCCCAAGGACATGACCAACCCGGCCGACAAGTTCGAGTACAGCTACCCGAAGAAGGTCAAGCTGCGCTCCTACAATCCGGCTACCCGTGGTCATTCCGGGCAGATCCGCAAAGCGGTAGAAATGCTGCTGGAAGCCAAGCGTCCGGTCATGTACTCCGGTGGTGGCGTCATTCTCGGTGGTGCTTCGCGCCCGCTGACCGAGCTGGCTCGCGCGCTCAATCTGCCTGTGACCAACACCTTGATGGGTCTGGGCGCGTATCCGGGTACCGATCGTCAGTTCGTCGGCATGCTGGGTATGCACGGCAGCTACACCGCCAACCTGACCATGCATCACGCGGACGTGATCCTGGCCGTCGGTGCGCGCTTTGATGACCGCGTCATCAATGGCGACGACGCCAGCAAGTTCTGTCCGAATGCCAAGGTCATCCATATCGATATCGATCCGGCGTCCATTTCCAAGACTGTTAAGGCCGATATTCCGATTGTTGGTCCGGTTGAAAGCGTGCTGACGGACATGCTTGCTATCTATAAGGAGATGGGCGAGAGCCCGGATGCCGATACCCAGGCCTCCTGGTGGAAGCAGATCGACGAATGGCGCGGCGATGGTGACCTGTTCCCTTACGACAAGGGCGACGGCAGCATCATCAAGCCGCAGGCGGTTATCGAGGCGCTGTGGGAAGTGACAGGTGGCGACGCCTTCATTACCTCCGACGTTGGGCAGCACCAGATGTTTGCAGCCCAGTACTACCGCTTCGACAAGCCCAATCGCTGGATCAACTCCGGCGGCCTGGGCACCATGGGCTTCGGTTTTCCGGCGGCCATGGGCGTACAACAGAACTTCCCGGACGCAACGGTTGCCTGTGTCACCGGTGAAGGCAGTATTCAGATGAACATTCAGGAGCTTTCTACCTGCCTGCAGTACGACATGCCGGTGAAGATCGTCAACCTGAATAACGGTGCGCTGGGCATGGTTCGCCAATGGCAGGACATGCAGTACAACAGCCGCTACTCGCACTCCTACATGGAGTCGCTGCCGGACTTCGTCAAGCTGGCCGAGGCCTATGGTCATGTCGGTATCCGTATCACCGATCCCAAGGAACTCAAGAGCAAGATGGCCGAAGCCTTTGCGATGAAGGATCGCCTGGTGTTCCTCGATATCGCGGTGGATACCAGCGAGCACGTATACCCGATGCAGATTCGTGGTGGTGCGATGCGAGATATGTGGCTGAGCAAAACGGAGCGCACCTGACATGAGACATATCATTTCCGTTCTTCTGGAAAACGAACCGGGCGCGTTGTCTCGGGTGGTTGGGCTGTTCTCGCAGCGCAATTACAATATCGAGACCCTGACAGTGGCACCGACCGAGGATCCGACATTGTCGCGTCTGACGCTTACCACGGTTGGTCAGGACGAGGTGATCGAACAGATCACCAAAAACCTCAACAAGCTGATTGAGGTAGTCAAACTGGTCAACCTGTCTGAGGGCGCTCACATCGAGCGCGAGCTGATGCTGATCAAGGTCAAGGCCACTGGCGCCCAGCGCGCTGAGGTCAAGCGCACTACCGACATCTTCCGCGGGCAGATCGTGGATGTATCGGCAAGCGTCTATACCGTGCAGCTGACTGGCACCAGCGACAAGCTGAACAGCTTCATTGAGGCCGTTGGGCCGACCTCGGTGCTCGAAGTGGTACGTACCGGTGTGTCGGGCATTGCCCGCGGTGAAAAGGTTTTGAGTATCTAAACTAATTGGTCGCGGACCAGGCGGTCCGCACAAGTAAGCAGGGGAACTTCATGCAAGTCTATTACGATAAAGATTGTGATCTGAGCATCATCCAGGGCAAGAAGGTTGCCATCATCGGTTACGGTTCGCAGGGCCATGCCCACGCCTGCAACCTGAAAGATTCCGGTGTAGACGTGACTGTCGGTCTGCGTCCTGGTTCCAGCTCCATCGCCAAGGCCGAAGCACACGGCCTGAAAGTCAGCGATGTACCGGCCGCTGTAGCAGCTGCCGACGTGGTCATGATCCTGACCCCGGACGAGTTCCAGTCTCAACTGTACAAGGGTGAGATCGAGCCGAACCTGAAGCAGGGCGCTACGCTGGCGTTTGCGCACGGTTTCGCCATCCACTACAACCAGATCGTGCCGCGCGCCGATCTGGACGTCATCATGATCGCTCCCAAGGCGCCGGGCCACACTGTGCGCTCCGAGTTCGTCAAGGGCGGCGGTATCCCCGACCTGATCGCGATCTTCCAGGACGCGTCCGGCAATGCCAAGAACGTTGCCCTGTCCTACGCCAGCGGCGTGGGCGGCGGTCGTACCGGCATCATCGAAACCACCTTCAAGGATGAGACTGAAACCGACCTGTTCGGCGAGCAGGCTGTTCTGTGTGGTGGTGCGGTTGAACTGGTCAAGGCCGGCTTCGAAACCCTGACCGAAGCAGGTTATGCGCCGGAAATGGCTTACTTCGAGTGTCTGCACGAGCTGAAGCTGATCGTCGACCTGATGTACGAAGGCGGCATCGCCAACATGAACTACTCCATCTCCAACAACGCCGAGTATGGTGAGTACGTAACTGGCCCGGAAGTCATCAACGATGAGTCCCGTGCAGCTATGCGCAATGCCCTCAAGCGCATCCAGAGCGGTGAATACGCCAAGATGTTTATCGCTGAAGGCGCACACAACTACCCGTCCATGACCGCTGCCCGTCGTAACAACGCCGCGCACCCGATCGAGCAGGTAGGTGAGAAGCTGCGTGGCATGATGCCGTGGATTGCTTCCAACAAGATCGTCGACAAGTCCAAGAACTGAGTCGATTGAGCTTGAAGAAAACGCGGCTTCCAGCCGCGTTTTTTTATGCCTCGCGGTTGAGCTGGCTGGTCATTTGCCCGCCAACTTGCCACACTGTTGGGCCCGGCATTGTTGCAAGGTAACCCTATGACAGAGCATCAGAATACCCCGAAGGACACCGACGCAGAGGGCGCACATACCCTGCTGCCGATTGACGAGCACGTTGAGGAAGTGCCCGGGCCGGATGGCAACAAGGTCCGCCACAAAGGCATCTACCTGCTGCCCAACCTGTTTACCACGGCGGCGCTGTTTTCCGGCTTCTACGCCATTGTCAGTGCAATGGATGGCAACTTTACCCATGCGGCGGTCGCCATTTTCATTGCCATGGTGCTTGATGGCCTGGATGGTCGCGTCGCGCGCCTGACCAATACACAGAGCGCATTCGGCGCCGAGTACGACTCGTTGTCGGATATGGTCGCTTTCGGCATTGCGCCGGCGGTTGTCGTGTTCAGCTGGGCGTTGACCGATCTGGGCAAGGTCGGTTGGGTGTTCGCTTTTATCTACGTCGCGGGTGCCGCTCTCAGGCTGGCGCGCTTCAATACGCATATTGGTGATGACGATAAGCGCTACTTTACCGGCTTGCCGAGTCCGTCTGGTGCCGGTTTGGTTGCTGGTATGGTCTGGTCGCTCGCGGACTTTGGTATCGATGGCGGCAATATCGCGCTGCTGGTTGGCATCCTCACTGCGCTGGGTGGCCTGCTGATGGTCAGCAACGTACGTTATTACAGCTTTAAGGACCTGGACTTCAAAGGGCGCGTGCCGTTCTTCGCCATTCTGGTTGTGGTGCTGGTGTTTGCGGTGATCTCGTCGGACCCCTCGCGGATCCTCTGGGCCATCTTTGTCTGCTACACGCTGTCCGGGCCGTTGCTTGCCCTGTGGCGGCGGCGTAAAAGCCCGGCTGCAGCCGAGTAAATTCGGCGCGGGTAATAAATCTGCAAGAAAAGGCTTGACGCGCCCGCTGAGGTCTCTATAATTCGCGCTCTCGCAGGGCAGGACGCTCATTCGAAAGCGCTTATTAATCAATAAGTTAGCTTGAAAATAAGGCTTGACAGTCCAGCGAAACGGC